>SL_3KL_010_SEDDRAFT_10000903_pt1 | contig 26195 bp, 24 predicted proteins | sample SodLakKL_010_SED_2_FD_10381 | JGI IMG/M metagenome (IMG submission 10381) | reverse complement strand
AGTTTAAGTTTTCTATTAAATTGAGTTTTTTCTGAGTTTAAATAAGTTATAATTTGATCATATAAATCCTTACAAAATAAAAACGATGGATCTCTATATCCACTGTTCAGTTGATGATGATAATTATAATTTTGGTTATTTGTTTTATAATCTGTTCTATCCATAGTAGTATATGAACCACCGGTATATGTCCAATCCGTGGAAGTATATTGATTATAATTATGGTATTGTTCTAATTCGGCACCAGACGCTCTAGTTTGAAATATTTTTTCGCCATTATTTAAATCAGCTATAATAAAATAATACATATCCAACTGTCTTAATTCATGATATTGCCGATTTATAGGTTGTGACATTACAACATCATCAGCATGAGCTTCATAACTATGAAGTTTTATTTTTACAACTTCCTTTGTTTGGAAAGCATTTTTTAGTTTGCTATTTATAAGCTTTTCAATTTCGGTCTCAAGATTTTGTATATTCATAATTATATAATTTTTATTTTACGTTTAATCTCAGTTTTTTCGTCTTTAATATAACTTACCGCCATATTTAATAATTGACTAATAATTGCATCAAAAAACATAGTTTCATAATCAATTCCTAATGCACTATAAGCCATTTTTTCCACATTTGAAACATTCACCTCAACTTTAAACTTTTGTTCATTATTATTTAAAACAGCTTCAATTATCAATTTTATACTATCATCAATAAGATTAATTTTAATTATTTCATTTGTTCCAAATTTTTCTAATAATAATTTATTTAATTTATCTTCCATTGATTGTATAAAAACATCATTAATAAATTTTTTATTGTTTTCCATTACTTTAAATAATTTTTTTGGTTGTTATATTATTTTTATTTTACGTTTAATTTGTGTTTTTTCGTCTTCAATATATTTTACAATTAACGATAATATTTCACTAAGAATAGTATTAAAAAAGATTTCTTTATACTCAACGAGTTTAAAATTTTGTTCATTTCGGATATCCACTTTAATTTTAAAACCTTTTTCGTTATCATTTAAAATTACATCAAATATATAATGGGTATCATCTTTAATTAAATTTAATTCTATTACTTCATCTACTTCAAATTTTTCCCATAATATTGTATTTAATTTATCTTCCATTGATTGTATAAAAGCATCATCAACAATTTTTTTATTATCTTCCATTGTTTAAAATAATTTTTTGGTTGTTATAAGTGACTCAGGAATTTTACCCATTCCCATTATTATTGTAAATCTATTTATAGTATCTATAATTGTTTTTTGGAATTGTTTATCATAATCAATTTCAGAAGCAAATTCATAAGGATAATTTCCTGATAAATAACTAAAAACATTTTCCGCATCTGTTTTAGCTTTACAATAATAATATTTTACTTTATCACCGGAATAAATTAATCTATATTTATTTTTCCATTTTGAATTATTTAATTTATGATTATAAATTCCTGCACCGCGAACATGAATTGGACAACCTTTGTTTATATCTAAACTTGTTTTATCATTTAAAATAAATTTTTCATAATTACCAACCGAGCTACTCATTGCAATATCATTAATATCAGCCAACATAAATTCCGATTTTATTTTATTTATTTTTTTAATAAAATCTGACATATTTAGTTCCTCATTATGTTTAAAAATTTCTTTTAATAAAACAATTAATTTATCACGAACAAAAGCAGGTGTTGATGATTGCACTATTTCAACACCAGTTGCCGAAATTTTACTTAATGATTTATAATTTATACCGGGATCTTTCCAAATTAAATCTAAAACATATTTTTTCTTTGCTAAATAAATACCTGATTGTGCAATTTTTTCAAGTTCTAATTTTTGAACGTTTTCTGTACAATTATGCTTTTTAGCATAAATATCAAAACAATTTTTAATATAATCAGTTAAACGATATTCATTTAATTGTAAAATAAAATCTTTTGAGCTTCCTTGCCAATTACAGGATTTTATTGCTTCATCAAAACCAACAAACACAGAATCTGTGTCTCCTCCAATAATTGCTTCTTTATTACATTTTTTGACAGGACCTGTAATTCCCATTTTTTTATGGATTTCAGTATCTTTGTGCCAATGTTCTGTAAAATATTTATTAAATATTTTTTTAGCATAAAGTGTCAATTCTTGGCCTTGTGTAGTTATTGCTTCAGCAATTTTAATATTATGACAGACAAAATAAACATTTGCCAATGCACCATAAATACTGTTAATAAAAATTTTGATACCTTGTTCTAAATTTTGTTTATAAGATTTTAAATTTTCTAATCGTTCAATTTCTTCTTTTAACATACTACTATCAATTTTATTTGTGTTAATATTGGAGTATGTTAAAGTAACAGTTTTATCTTTTAGAATTTTTTTTCCTTCTAAAAATTTATTTAAATATTCAATTTCTTGCTCAATAATAAACATTTCATCTTTGGCTTCTTTTCTCATTCCATAATATTTTATCATCATTTCACGAAAAACAGAATCTGAACGATTATCAAAAACAGCACCCGATGCAGTTTTAATATATTTTGTTTCATCAACCGAATCTACAGTATTTTTAATATAATTTTCAGGTGAAATATTCCACTGTCGAATAATTGAAGGATATAGTGATGCAAAGTCAAATGCACCAACTGATTTATGTAACCCGGCTTGTGGTTTAAAAACTAATCCACCACTATAATTTTGTTTACTACTATCGTTTTTTGCTCGGTTAATTGGAAATACTTTTTTACGGTCATAAAATACACGAGATGCAACTGATTCTGTCATTGCAACTGGTGAAAAAGCCCGATTAATTTCAACACCTGTAATATGAGCTAAAGATAATAATACTTCCGCAGTTTGTAATTTTTGATGTAATAATTGTACTAAAATCGAGTCAACAATTCCATAGTATACATATTCAGAAAAATCGGATTCATATAAATCTTGTAGTGAACCTTCATATTTAATTTTTTGAACTCCTAAAACTTCTTTTGCAACCCAATCTAATGAATTACTTTCTTTAACAGGTACTTTTTTATCCCATTTTTTATAAATATCCATATAATCAACCATAACTTTATGTAAAGGAATTTGGTCTTTTCCTGTTAATTTTTTATCATCAGTAGCCATTGCAATTGAAGCCATACCCGGATCAATATTCAACATTTTACAACGATTTAATATATATGGCCAATCAAAAGCACCATCACCAACAAAATTCCAACCAGTTACAAAACCCATTTTACGAAGATGTTTATATATAAAGGTATAAAGCATATCATACTCAGTTTCAAATTCTAAATATTTAAATTCAATTTTTTCATCAACAAATTCTTTAAAATAATTGTTTATTTTTTGTTCAAGTTTTAGAATTTGGTCCTGTGTTAATGATTTTGTACCTAATACATAAGCTTTATTTTCATAACAATACGATATTATTGTAATGGGGCGTTTGGCCTCTTCAGGAGAAGGAAAACCTTCTTTAAGGTCAATCTCAACCTCAATATCACAAAAAAACATTTTTGGAGTATGTTTGTTTTCATATAACAACTTTTTAATATAATCAGGTTGTTCGTATAAAAATTCTTTAATTCGCCATTTTGATAAAAATTTTGTAGGTATTTTTTTAACCGATTTGTTATCCCATGATGCTATATTCTTTTCAACACCTCGCATGTTTGGATTATTGACATAAACCCATTCATATTTTTCCGAGTTTGGAATTGGAATATCAATAAAAGAAACATTTCCTTCATTATTATAAGTTGATAATATTAATTTATCAAATTCTTGTTGGATATTTATAATCATATATGGGTATTTAAGTAATTTAGTTAGATATTTTAATTAAATAATTGAAAATTTTAATTATCAGTTGATGAAACAACACAAATAGTATTAGATTCATTTGATTTTAATACTAATTTTTCTTCAGAAATAACTAATATAGAATCTTCTTTATCTGCTAAATTAAAATGTGATTTATAACAAGTGATTTTAAATTTATCCTCAACTTGTTCATCAGACATATTAAAATCAAATGATTTACTACTTAAATTAATTCCTTTACCAATATTAAATGTAAATAGTTTATCATCTACATCTATTGCAAATAATGAACTTATTTCATTAAATTTATCCTTTGTTAATTCTATTTCAGTTGATTTAAATTCTGAAATGTCAGTAACTTTTTCCATAATTTCATCTGTAATGTATGTGAAAATTTTAATAGATGCACAATCAAATTTTATATTTAATTTTTTGTTTTTTAAATTAATACTTGTACCAATTTTTTCACCATCAAGATCATCTATATTAATAACCATATTACAATCATCAACACCAAAATGTTTAAATGCATTGATAAATTTATTAATATTATATAAACCAAATTTTAAATTATCAATATTTAAATCATCAGCATTTTCAAAAATGTCTTCTAATGATTCACTAGAATATTTTACTACACTCCGTTCTGGTGTATAAGTTTTAGCAACAATAGTGTTATCTTTAATTTCTACTAATAATGACGATTCAATTGTTGAGAATCGTTTTAGGAATTTTAATAAAACACCTGAATCTTTAATTTTTAAATCAACTTTTTTCATATTTATTTTATGTTTTAATTTGTTTAATTTATATATTTACATATTTATTATAATTATATATTTATATATGAGTTTGTGGAAAAGTTTTAATTATTTTCTGATTCTTCAACATCTTCAGACCCTTCATCTAATTTAAAAATTTCAATTCCTTCATAGTCATCAAAATCCGAATCATCAAATAAATTAATAGCATTTGAGTGGACATTTTTTAATCCACGTTTTATGGTAGGATCTGTTAAATTATTAAATTCCTTTTTATGTTGATTTGTTTGTTTTTTAAGATTTTTAATTTCTGTTTTTAATTTTTGAATTTCTTTTTTGGTTAATTCAATTTCATTTTTGTTTAATTTTCGTAAAATAATTTTATCAAGTCGTGCTGCAATAACACCTTTAAAGTTTTTTAAGAATATATCAATTTCATTTGAGGTGCGCTTTTTTTCGCTCATGAAATTTAAAAATTTCAATTTACCTTCTTGATATTCTAATTCATTTGTATTAATATTAAGATAATACTCACTTTGTTTATAATTTAATTCAGCAATTCTATATTTATAATCTTCTAAATAATCTTCAATTTTATCATAAACAAGAACCGTGCTATCTTTAATAAATACAATATTTTCTGTAACAATAATTTTCGTAATTTTTTTAACTCGTTCAACTATTTCTTCAAATATTTTTTCACTTTTACCACGATAATCTAATTTAATATTAATATTTGATTGTGAATTATTATATAATTTAATATCATGATAATCATGAACTAATTTATCAAGTTTTTTAATAAAAGATTCATATTTTACTAATGGAGGTATTTCTGTTATTTTTATAGTTTGTTGTAATTCATCAATATCTATACAACCTTCAATTAACCAAGATTTTTTATTAGAGTCTATTTTTTTAAACTCGGAAATTTTACCATTAAAATTAATAAAATAAGGTTTAACCTTTTTAAGTTTACCATTAAAATATTTTTCAATATCTTCTAACTTACGTGGTAAAATTGTTGTACTATAGCCAACTGCAATACCTAAAATATTTGTTACTAACCCAAGTGGAATTTTTAAATAAAAAGGATTCCAATAACCATTTTCATGTTTCGTGTGTAAAAAATGATTTTCTTCAATTAAATTTGCGGCTGTTGAATTTATTCTAATATTTGTATACCTTGGTGCTGCTGCTTCATTACTGATTGCGTTTCCAAAAAAACCATCACCTTCTAATAATTGCATTCCTGAATTATATGGCCGTGCTAATTTTGTGATTGCGGAGTGAAGAGAACTATCACCGTGAGCATAAGAATCATTAAAACATGAACCAACAAGTGATAATGTTTTTGAGTATTGTTTTGGTGCATTTTTTAATAAAAATCGTTGAACATTTGTAAGACCATCAGCCCATGAAGGAATTCCTCGGTTTTCTAAAACATATAAAGCATAATTTCTAAAATTTTTTTCAATATGTTTACTGATAGGTAATTTTATTTGAACACCTTTTTTATAAACTTTTTTATTTTGTTTTTTCATAAATTATCTATTCTTATTAATTATTCTTAAACTGTTTGTAACCATTCTTTTCGTTTTTTTGCAGAATTTCCAAATGCAATTTCCATAAATTTCTTTGCTGATTTATCATTATATATTTTAAACATTCGTCGTTGTTCCATTACCCATTCCCAATCATCTAATGATAGCGAACCTAAACCTTTTAAATATCTAATTTTACCAACATTTGGATTTTGTTTTTGAAATTCAAAGTAATCTTCATACGAAAAGAAATAATTTTTCTTATTTTTTAATTCTGCTGAAATTAAAGGAGTAATTAATATATTTAATTTACTTTTATCAATAATAGGTAAAAACCATTTATAAAACAAATTAATAATTAATGAAGCAATATGCCATCCATCACTATCAAAATCAGTTGCAATAACAATTTTATTATATTTACACTTTTTTGAATTTTTTGGATCAATACCTAAAATATTCATTAAATCAATTAATTCTGTATTACTTGATAAATCTACAATTGATTTTGCATTTTTAATTTTACCTTTTAAAGTATAAACACCATCAATAGCAGTATCTCTTCGTTGTAATAATGATTTTGCCGCAGATAATCCTTCAACGATAAAAAGATTTTCCGTTTTTTTACTTGGCGGATAATATTTTTCTGAAATTTTATTTTTAGATTGTTTTTTCTTTCGTTGAATGGTTTTCATTTCTTGAGTAAACAATTTTTCTTCAATATCTTTTTGTATTTCTTTAAAAATATTGTTACTTGGAAATTTACGTTTTATTTTATTATAAAAAGATTTTTTAATAGTTTCTTCAATCTCCCATCTACCCGAAACAAATTTAGTTTTGTTTTGGTCACCAAATTTTACAAGTTTAGGAGGTAAATTTAAAATTAAAAAACAATCATAAAAATGATGTGCTAAATTATAACGAAATAAATCATTAACCCAATCATTTAATATTTTTTGATGTATTCCTTGACATTGTGCCCCGTTTACAAATGAAACAGACGTTGAATTTTCATATTTTTTCCAAAAAACATATGTACCAATTCTTGTTTTTAATTCAATTTTTTCTTCGGGTAAAAAATCAACATTTAAATCTAATTGTTCATCATTAAAATAAAACTCAAACTTTAAATTTTCTAATAATTTATCATTTTTTATTAAAAAGTTTTTAAAAATCATTTGGGTTAATAAAATATTTTTGTCCCATTTACATTTTTTAAATATTTTTTTTGATGGAATAAAGGAAATTTTAGTACCTGTTTTTTCAGTTTTTTTCTTTTTTCGGATTTTTCGATTTTGTTGAGTTGTAAAATCATACCACTCTGTATAAAAATTATCTTTATCATTTGTTGTGTCAATTGTAAAATATTCAGATAATATATTAACAATTGATGCACCAACACCATGAGTTCCAATTAAACTTTCTTCACTATCATCCGTGAAAAAATTAGAACCTGTTCGGAGTGAACAAACCGCAGATTCAATATTTGTTAATTTCGTTTTTTTATTGATTTCTGTTCCTTTATAAAAACCTTTTCCTGTATCAATAACAGTAACCTCTGAAGTTTTAGAATTTACAAATAATTGAATTTTTTTCATTTTGCCATTTAAACGTTTTGCTTCGTCAAAAGCATTATCTAAAATTTCATTCAATAATTTGTAAAAACCAACTGAGATAACTTTATTTTCTTCTATTAATTGATTATTTTTTATAATTGGTAACTTTTCTTCAGAGAGTTCAACCGATCCAATATAATGTGTTGGTCGTAAACGAACATGCTCAAAATCATTTAATGTTACAATTTCTCTATTAGATGCCATAAATTATAATTTTTTATTTATATACCAAAAAAGCCTGAAAGTTTTAAACCTTCAGGCTTGTAATTAATTTTATTTCATTAATTTTGTTGCAAAAATTTTATTTAAAACAACTTTTTAGCTTCTTTTTCACCAATCATCTTTTTTCCAAAACGTCATGTACAATTTATATTAAACTTTGTTAAAAAATATTCTATATTTCTTCAGTTTCGTTTATTTTATATTTTATCATTATTCTCTTTTATTTTATCAAAAATCCTATATATTTTGTTGCATCTACAAAGACATCAATTAATACAATATCTCTAACTGTGCCTTTAAACCTCTGTATATCTAAATCAATTTTATATTTTTTTATTTCATCTATATACATTTCAATTTGCGACTGTATTTTTGCTTTTAATTCTTCATCATTAATATCAAAGGTAAAAAGTTCAGTTTCTAATGATAATCCAAAATCAATATCGCCTAACATTGAACCTTGTGGTGTATTAAAAATTAACCGTAATTTTCCTAATAACATTTCAATTTCATTAGAATGTTCTAAAACACCTTCAACATAATTAGGATCTTCTTTATCACGAATATAAATTTCTTTTATCACAGTTAATTGGTTTTTATTTTATTCTTAATTTTATTTATATATACAAAATAAAAATAAATAATTTTTAATTAAAAGTCTGAGTACAATTTTATTTCTATTCCTTTTTTTTTGGCTTTTTCCATTTTGTTACTTGTTTTTGAAAAATCATCTGTAACTAAAATATCAGCATCTTTCAATTTTCCATAAACAAATCCTTTATTTTTGATTGCATCTAAAAATTCTTTTTTAGTTTTGAAGCCAAATTTCTTTGGTGAGCCAGTTAATTCAACAACTTTAACATTTTTATCTTTTTTAATATCTTCTGGATATTTAATTTCAATCGTTGAATTTTTAAGTTTTTCAATAGCATCTTCAACAATTTTTCTTTTTTCTTCTCCTTTATCAAAACCATTAACAACTTCCTTTTCTAAACCTATAAATGAATAATCAATCCCAGCAATTTTCTTTGCAATTTCTTCAGAAGTTGTTTGTCCAACACCTTTAAAATTTAAAATTCTAACAAGTGTACTTAAATCAATAGATTTTTTTACTTTAACATTTTCAATTAAATTTGTTAAAGTTTTACCTCTTTTAAATTCTCCGGTTGATACTAAATTATCTGTATTAAAGATTTCAGGATTAAATATATCTAAGCAATTTCTAATACCCGCATTCCATAGTTTTTTATACATCGCATCAGAAATACCAAAAATTTCTAAAGTGTCCATAGAATGTTTAAAATTGTTAAAATGTAAGTGACCACAGTTTTTATTATCACAAACAAGATTAACTCCTTCCTCAATTAATGTTGAATTACATTCTGGGCAATTTTTTGGATACCAATTATTATTGTTTTCTTCTGATTTTTCAAGTATTTCCGAAATAAATGGAACAATATCTCCAGCTTTTTTGATTATAACCTTTGCGCCTGGAAATAATTTTTCAGTTTTTATAAATTTATAATTATAAAGATTTGCGCTTTTAACTACAGTACCATCAAGTGATACAGGTTCTAAATCTGCGGTAGGATTTAATATTCCATATTTTCCCATTTTCCAACTTATATCAATAATTGTGGTTTGTGCAGCTTTAGGTTCAAATTTGATTGCAACAGCCCAGTTGGGATCTTTTGAGGTTTCTCCTAATTGCTTTCTTTTTTTGCTGTTTGTGTCAAGAACTTTAACAACAAAACCATCTAATCTGAATTTACAATTTTTACGGTATTCAACCATTTTATAGTAAGTATCCTCAAAATCATTTTTATTAAAATCAATTTTAAAAATTTCAGGAGTTGAAAAATTCCATTCCTTTATACATTTTTTAAGATTTCCAAATTCAAAATCATTGTTATTATGAATTTTTATATCAAGTGGCATAATAACTAATTGATTTAAAATGTCCATATCTAAACTGNCACGGTTTAAAATTCCCGCAACAAAATTACGTTCATTTTTGTTAGTTGCAGCATAATGATTGAAGAAATCTTCAAGTGAAATTAAAACCTCACCACGGATTTCAACAATATCAACAGTTGAATTTATTGTAGCAGGTACAAGATGTTTTAATTTTGTAGTATAATCTCTACCTTTTTGGCCGTCACCTCTTGAAAAAATACCAAATAAACTACCTTTTTTATAAATAATATTAATAGCATTTCCATCAAATTTTGGAGAAGCTTCATATACTTCTTCTCCATTTTTATCCATCCAAGCATTAATTTCAGCAAGTGGAAGTAAATCATTTTTGGTTTGATATTTTGAAAGTGAAAGCATTGGTGAAGGATGATAGTATTTAGCATTACGATCATCATTATAACCAACAATATCAATAACTTTTGATTTTTTATTTTTAAGATAGGCTTCTAACTCATCAAATTCAGAGTCAGTCATAATAGGAGTTCCAGAATAATAAGTTCTTTTTGCTTCTAAATATTTCTTTTCAAGTTCTTTCATTTTATTTATTTTTATTTATATTATATACAAATATACAAATAAAAACTGAAATATACAAGGAAAAAATGAAAAAAATATATCCTTAAACCACCTATAATTAGGATTTTGAGTCTGATTCTAAAGTCTTTTCAATTTTTTTCATGATTTTATTTAGTTTTTCTGCTTCTTCATATTTTTCTTTTTCAATACAAAACTGAATTAATTGTTCAAAAGTTTTCTTTTTTTCTTTATTTTCTACAACTGTAATTTTAATACCTTTATCTTCAAATAATAACATTTCTGTATTTTTACTGTGTTTATATTTTAACGCAAAAGGTAAACTAACTTCTAAAAACTTTAAAAAATCATTACTACTTTTAAATTTTTCGCTTTGTTGAAATGGTTTATAATGTAATCTTTGTTTTTTTAAGTATTCTTGAACATAAGGGTCTTCGTCTAATTCATTCGGATTATTTAAATCAATATCGTGTTTTTCTGCAAAATCTTGAATAGTTTTCAGAAATGCAATTTCAATAATTTCAGTATCTAGATTTTTTATATCAGGATCGATTTTTGTTAAATTCCAATTTTTTGGTAATTCATAGCTTGTAATAACTAAAATATTTCCATATACATTATTACCTAAGAATTTTGATAATGAATCATGTTTATCTGTTTTATCTTGTTTTTTATTTATATCTTCATCTAATAATAACCATACCGGTCCAACTTTCATTGGTTTAATATCTTTAGCATTTAATGCGTATTTTAATTCTTTCACTTTAAAATATTCATTATTTACCGGTATTATTTTGTTTAATTGATTATTTTTTTCAAATAAAATAGCCATAATTTATTTAACGTATTTTTTATTTAACATTTTGAGTATCCACATGATTTACATTTTAAACAACCTTCTTCATAAACCAATCCTTCTGGATCATTGCAACGCTCACATGTGGTATCTTTAATTCTTAATTCATCAATATATTTTTTTAATGTTCGAGCAATTGCTTTACTAAATGAGGTAATATTACCTTCTGCTTTATTTAATTGTTCAATAATAAATTTTATATCTGTACCATGTCGTAAACTTGTTGAAATTATGCGAGTTAATGCTTCTTGTTCATCTTGTTCAAAATAATTTTTAACATTATCTAATTCAAGTCCATCCTCAGTTCTAAATGTATAAAATCCACTTTTTTTCCTAATCATTGTTCCTTCCGTAGTACTATTAGGTAATGTTAAACCATTCTTTTTAAATGAAAAAACTTCATAAGGATCATTACCCAGTATACCAACAAAAACCATCCACTTTTCACCTTTAACTGTTAATTGATGAACATCACAAGGTAATTCACGAGGCCGTTTAGGTGCATTATATTTTGTTATACACATATTTTCGTTTGTAGAATCTTTATTGTGTTCAACTAAAACTCCACTTCTACTTCCTTCTCTATAAATTGTCAACCCTTTACAACCATACTCCCAACCTTTTTTATAAATACTATCAACATCATCAGTAGTTGCACTTTCAGGTAATGAAATTGTTATAGAAATAGAATGGTCAATCCATTTTTGTATTGTTCCTTGGAGTTTTACTTTGGAATCTGAATCTATTTGATTTGCAGTAGCATTATAATAAGGTGATTTTTCAATAACTTTATTTAATTCTTCATCATTTAATTCATTCAAATCAATATTATTTATTTTTGCCCATTGTCGGAATTTAGGGTGAAAAATAGTATACTCCTCCCAAGAATCATTGTTTTGGTCAACAAATTTATTTTTATTATTAACATTTTTATCATTTGGATTAATTTTTCGTCTTCGATTATATTTAACCGAGAATAATGGTTCAATACCTGATGTAGTTTGTGTCATTAACGATACAGATCCAGATGGTGCTAATGTTAAATTTGCAATATTTCTTCGACCATATTTATAATAATCAGCTTTTTGTTCGGGTGTTAAATTTTTTAAAATTCTTTTAATAAAGGGATTATCTTGTTCTAAATCAGGATCACAAATTTCAAATTTGCCTCTTTCTTTTGCTAAATTTATTGATTCTATATATGAATTTAATGCAATTGTTTTATGAACTTTTTCGGAAATTTTAATTGCTTCATCAGATCCATATTTTAACCCTAATGCTGCTATCATATCACCTTCGGCAGTTGAGCCTAAACCTGTTCTTCGACCTAAAAGTGTTTTTTCTTTTATTTTTTTCCATAAATTTATTTCTGTTTGTTTAATACTAATATCTTCTGGGTCGTTATCAATTTTCTTTAAAATTGCATCAATTTTTTCAATTTCCAAATCAATTAAATCATCTAATAACCTTTGTGCTATTCGCGTATGTTGTTGTAATAATTTAAAATTAAATTTTGCGTTTTTTGTGAAAGGATTTTCAACATAATTAAATAAATTTAAACCTAATAATCTACACGAGTCGTATGGGCAGAGCATAATTTCTGAGCACGGATTGCTTGTAACGGTTTGAAACCCATAATCTTTATAACAATCAGGAACAGATTCTCTTATAATCGTATCCCAGAAAAACACACCAGGTTCAGCAGATTTCCATGCATTATTAATAATTTTATCCCATATTTTTTTAGCATTTACTTCTTGTTTAATTAAAGGATTGTCCGAGTCGATTGGAAATTGTTGAATATACGTTTTATCATTTATAGCCGCTTTAATAAAATCATCATTTAATTTAACCGAAATATTTGCACCAGTAACTTTTTCTTTTTCTAATTTTGCATCAATAAAATCTTCAACATCAAGGTGTCTAACATCAATTGATAGCATTAATGCACCTCTACGCCCATCTTGTGCAACTTCTCTTGTTGAATTTGAATACCTCTCCATAAACGGAACAACCCCAGTTGAAGTTAATGCCGAATTTTTAACCTCAACTCCTTTTGGTCTAATATGCGATAAATCATGTCCAACTCCGCCTCTTCGCTTCATTAATTGAGTTTGTTCTTCATCAATTTTTACAATTCCACCGTATGAATCTGCCTTGTTACCGATTACAAAACAATTAGATAATGAAATTGTTTGTAAATTATTACCAATACCTGCCATTGGGCTTCCTTGTGGTACAATATATTTAAAATCTTTAATTAATTCAAATATTGAATTTTCTGATAACGGGTTTTTATATTTTTGTTCAATTCTTGTAAATTCTTTTGAAATTCGTTTATGCATATCAATAGGAGATTTTTCATAAATATTACCTTCAAAATCTTTTAATGCATATTTATTAATCCAAACATCAGCGGCTAATTGGTCACCATTAAAATACTTAATACATTCGTTATAAACCTCTTCTCTTGTATATCTATTCATATTTATTAATTTGATTTTTTTAATTTTTTTGGTTTGTTGAACCAAACCCACCAGCTCCTCGCTGAGATTTATTTGCCCATAATTGATCTTCTGTTTCAACTTCTTCTATATTTTCAAGTCCAATATTAACTAAAATAAATTGAGCAATTTTATCGCCGGCATTAATAACAACTTCTTTATTTCCGACATTTTTTATATCTAAATGGATTTCTCCTTGATAATCTGCGTCAATTACACAAGCACCCACGATTAATGAATTTTTGGCAGCAACTCCACTTTTATTAAATGCAATTAAAGCATAATCTTTTGAAAATTGCGTTTTTATTCCGGCAGGTATTAAAACAGACTTACCAGGTGGCAAATAAAATTTTCCGTCACCGGGTTTAATTGGTTCTGATAAATTATTGTTTACGGTACCATTTGTACCTGCAATTTGTTTTTTATAGTAAAAATCATCCTTTTCAGGTACATAAAAATCAATACCAGCGGATAATGGAGTTCCTCTATTAGGCGTTTTTACATTACGAATTTTTAAAATTTTCATATTTATTATAATTATATATTTATCTGATTTATATAATTATTCTAGACAATAAAATTCTATAAAATTTTATAGAACCTATCTTATGTCTTCAAGCACATTTCTGTACCCGAATAATTATGCGTTTCAAGCAATTCTTTAAGATCCTCTTTCTTAAACGATTTTCCATTGCGTTTATAATAAGTTATTTTAATTTCTTTTTGTATAGAAAATGAAATTTTGTTTTTTATTGCCTTAAATTTATTTTCATATGAAGTATAAACATGAACGATAGCGTGTTGAATATCTTGACCAGACAAACCATCTAATTTATTTGAATGGTTTGTTCTTAGATACTCAACAAAGTATTTTATAGAATCAACTTTGCTAAAGTTTAAATATTTTAAAATGTTGCTTGAAATTTCTTTAGAGAGTAAGTTTTTAAGATCACGAATTTTTGTTGCCTTTTCATAAAACTCATCATACTTAGACTGATTTAGCTCAGTTGAATAAAATGATTTAGAAAAATTGCTATCATAAAAAACTTTTTGCATATTATATAATTGTTGTTATTGTAAGATTTAGAAACCAATTATTTAAAGAACTATTTAAAGATTAATTATTTAAAAATTAAGGTTTATAGATTTTTATAGCTTTAAATAGAATTTTATTAAAAATTAAATATAAAAACAATATTTATATATGTAAAATTAATAAAGTTTAAGCAAATTGAAAATTATTCTTCGTTTTCTTCTTCATCTTCTTCCTCTTCTTCTTTATCAATTTGTGTATAAAGGAATTGAGAACCAAATGTATCTGCTGAGCCAGTTAATTTGGGTGAAGGAGGAGTAACATTTCCCATTCCGGGTGTATTTAAAGGGGTGGCAGGAGAACCGCCTTGATTTTCAATTAACCACTCTTTGAATGTTAAAATATATTTAGTTTTTTTCATAATTTTTTATTTTATTTTATGTAATTATTTTTGCAATTTCTTCTTTTTCTTTTGGTGTTAATTTTTTAGTTTTATAGTTTAATCCATAGTATTGTTTTTCACCTGGCGATAATTGAGATCTTCTGTGTTTTGCAAAATTTTTCGCATCAGTACCATTTTCAAAGGTTTGGACAAGTATTCCAAGATCTCTTCCAAATATTGCAGTCACACCATCTTTTGGTTCACCAATTGAACCACCTGTTCTAAAAACTCCAAAGTCATGTTCAGGATTCCAATCATCTGATAATTTACTTTCATTTAATTTTTGTTCATTAACAAACTCATCAAAATTTTTAATTCTTTTTTCCATAACTTTTATTTTATTTTATTTTATATATACAACTTTATTTCATGGACCACTCTTTCCAATTATTATAAATTACCTCCCAAAAATCAACAATACTTGAAGGTACCATTTTCTTAAATTCAACCAAATCATTATTTTCAATCGTTTTTAAAATTGTATAATTATATTTATCTTTAAAATTAACAATTTCAATATCTTGTTTAATACTTAAACGATTATTAAAAACTGTTTTTTCATCATTTATTTGCATATTCCAAAAATCAAATTCTGTGTTATCAATAATAAATTTTTCAGGGTATAATCGTAATTCCTGTTTGTTATAATAACATAAATTATACAACCGTTTTATAGTTAAATAATCAAGTGTAAAATATCCAATTACATATTTTTTATTTTCACTAGTAAATTTTGACATTATCTGTTTAATAATACCAGAATCAATTTTATATGATAATGGAGTTTCAACAGTATCATGGATTTGATTAATTGTGTTAACAACTAAAATCTTTCTGTTTGTTTTTTCAAATTCTTCTTTAATAATATCTAAATGATTATTATTTAACGGATTCATTTTACCTAATAAAACTGTTACGGGTACTATATGCTCACTATCTTCTCGTTTATTTTCAAATTCTGTTTTAAAAATTTTATTAATGAATTCGGATTTATTTGTATCAGATTCCGTATCAACTTTCTCATATACAATATCAAAATTTGTATATTCAGAAATATTGTCAATATATTTATTTAAGTTATCTACTGCTTCTTCAGTTAACAACCCATAAGGCTTTCTTTTTTTTCGTAAGATATTTAAAAATACTTTAAATAATTCTTCATATAATTTATTTTCTGTTACTAATTTTTTAGTTATAGGATTTTTAATAAATTTTAAACCAATTTTACCACGGTTTCCTATAATATTAGGTGTTAAAAACGATGGGTCACTATTTATATCAATTAAATTTTCATTGACAAAACCATTAAATATATTAGAAACACATTCAATATAAAGTTCATCATTAGATAAGTCTAATCGTTTTTTAGGTATACCTGTTCGTCTAATATATTTTTCTAATTCTAAAACTACCAAATCAAAAAAATCTCTAGATTCTTTTAAATTTGAAGAATATTCCTCAAAAACTTCAAAACAAGGATCTTGTAATTTAACAGTATTATCTTTAGTTTTAACAACGATTCCTTCAATAATATCATTTTCGGTGTATGTTTTTCCAAAAACTCCTGAAATATGTTCGGCAAAATTGGCTTGAATTTTTTCTGAGCCTTTACAAAGTTCATTGATAAATTCTAATTGTTCTTCCTTTAATTTACCAGCATAAATAATTGGCATTTTGCTAACATTTAAAATACCAGCCCACCTATTTATATAACTAATATCCTCAAAAACCTTAACAATTTTTTGGTTGTTTTTGTTGCGTTGTGTAATGTCTGTTAAAACTAAGTTGTTTTTTGGGGTATTTTTATAATCAATCCGTAAAGGTTTATTATTTGGAAAGTATGCAAAACCAAATCTTATACCTTCAGGTAAATACTTTTTGATTTTTGCAACATCTCTTTCAAAATATAATATTGCTTTTTCATATAAATCACTAATTAACCTATCCACTTTATCAATTGGTCGGCTATCATTTTTCTTATAATAATAAACTTTATTATCAGATTTTTTTTCAATAGAAAATCGATATGCATCTAATTTTTCTGTTATAATAACATCAGTATCCGTCGATAAAAAATCTGGTAAATTATTATTATTTTCTTTATATAATTCTGTTATCTGTTTTAATCCGCTCATTAGTATAATTCAATTTTTAAGTTAACATTTTTTCTTGTATATATAATAAATGTAGCTTCTAATGATTATTTTTTAAACAATCTAAGAAGTAGAGATTGCGTGTACCAATCAATTAAAATCAATATTTTATAGAAATATAGAATATTTTTTAATAAAGTTTAAATTAAACTGTACATTTATTTTTATTTACAAGTTTAGCATGCTCAAGTGTCATGAGTTTAATCATTTTTAAATATTCAGGGTTGTTTGTTTTACGATGTAATTTGATGGTAGAATTGATTGTTTCATTTAATTTTCCAATTTTATTTATATGACTTTGTTGTGCAACTGTCAAAATAAAATTATCATTTTCTTCAACTTGTTTTTTAAATCTGCTCCAATGTATTGTTGTATTTTTTGGTACTGATTGTTCAAAACGTTCAAAATTATCTTCTAAAATTGACTCCCAAATATTTGTTTTATTTGTATAATCACTGTAACTCGTTGAAATATTAATATTATTTGATTTTAATTGTGTTTCAATTAATGAATAATTTGTTTTATCTGCAAATATTCCTATAATATCAAATTTTTTATTTATTTCAGCAAGTCCTTCTAATATATTAAAATTATTTATAAAAAAAGCTTCATCTATAAATTTAAATTGTTGACATATACTTCTATTATTTTTATAAATTAAATTTTCAGAAACTAAAAATTTATTGTTTACATGTAAAGGTATAATAGAATTTACATTAAATTTATTTTTTGCTTCTAAACATTTTTTAATTAACGTATTTGAATAAATACTTTCTTCTGTAATAATAACCGCAATTTTTTCTTTCATAATTTATTTTATTTGTTTTTTAAGTTCAGAATAAAATGAATGTAAACAAGGATCAACCATTTCTTTAAATTTCATGATATCGTCATCACGAATGGCTTGTCTAACCTTACTTGCACTAATATGTTTATCTGTTCGTTTTATTTCATACATTTTAATATCAGGAAATCCTGGATAATCCGTATATCTTTTTATTTGTGCGCCATAACCCTTTAAACGATCAGAGCCGGTTCCCCATAAAACGGGTTCAAAATCAGGCCGCATTTTATTTATTATTATATCAATAGCTGCTGTATTAATTTCACAATAACCTGCAATAATTTTAGGATATTGCGATTGCAGTGTTTGAAACATTGCTTCAATTGTTGAGTCATCAAATGGCAATTTTTCAGGATCTCTCTTTTTTGCCCGGACTGTTAAAATTAAAACAGGTAATCTATTTTGTTTATATATTTGTTCAATTACTTTAAAATGTCCTAATGTTGGTGGTTGAAATCTACCAACGATAAAATTAACTTTTTGTTTACCCGGGTTTGTTTCCGTTAATTCAAAGGCTTCAAAAAGTTGTTCTTCATATACATTATTTATATAATTATTTTTCCATTGATTAAAATTTAATAATTTATAAGATTTGTTTTCGTTTATATTTTCCATTATATAAGAATTAATTTTAGTAATAATGTCATTAATTGGTGAAATAATTTCTTTTGATATCTGTGCAGTTGCCCGCTTTCGTATTTTTCTAAATGTACTTAATAATAACCTAAAAATATGGTAATTTTGTGGGTTACTTTGAATTAAATTTTTAACCTCTTTGTTATCAATATTATTTAAATTTATTGAAAATTCGTCTTTTTCTAAAAAATTATCTGTTTGAAATTCAATTTTATTTAATTCTTTATTTTTATCATTAATAAAATCTAAAAATAATAAAGAGATTAATTCAATATATAAATCTTCATTATTATTGGATTTTAATTTATACTTTTGTAAATCAATTGTTTTAAACCAATCAATAAAAATATGATGAAAATTTATAATATCTTCGTAATTATTTTCTATATTCTTTTTTTCTTTAACAATTTTTGTAAAAATAGGATCTACAATTTTTGCCATAAAATCTGTGTCATCTTTAGTATCCATAAACTTAAAAACGACACCTTCGATTGGTTTATCCAAATCTTCCATTAATGCCGTTCGTTTTAAATCTGGGTTTAATATTGATAATATATAACGAACAAATGAATTAGTGGAAAAATATTCTTCCAATTTATTTATTGGTGTATTCAAAAATTCATTTATTTGTGTTTTTTGTTGTTTATTCAATTTACCCTGAAATAAAACAGGTGGTTCTTCAACATTTAAATCATTTGCCCATTCAATTAAAATCTTTGGATCATCAATAATTTTTTTAGGTTTCTGAGCAAATTCTCGAACTTGAATGTCTGTTAAAACTAATTTATTTTTCGGTAATCTATCATAAGTAATATTTACCGGTTTTTTATCATAAAAATATTCAAATCCAAAATGATAATCGTCAGGTATTTTATCAAGTATTTTTTCATCTAAAGACTCAATATGATTTATTGCATCTTCAAAAACTTTCATTAATGTTCTGTCAATTTTTGAAATTGGATTTTTACCATCACGTTTAAAATATTGTATATTACCATTTTCATCTTTTTGTAATGAAAACCGCATACCATCTAACTTTTCCGCAACGATAACATATTGATTTAATAAATTATCAATAAATTCCTGACCTTTTTTATCTTTTATTTCTCTTAAGTGTATCATTATTTTACATACTCCTTTACTTCTTCTGGTATTGGAAATCCTCGTCTTGATAAAAATTCTATATACGTTTCAATAATTTTATCACGATTATGTTTATGAGCAAATTTATCCGTAAACATATAATCCCAAATACTTTCAACGGAATTTATATCAATCTTTGTTGCATCAGGACCTAAAATTAATTTTGTAATTTCATCCACATTTTTACTAATTAATTTATCATGTTCACGAACAATTGCAGCATTTTTCTTTCTTCCTTTTTTACCTTCATAGCTTTTTGTTTGCATTTTTAAACCATCACCAGCTGTTAAACTATATTTTTTAAATGCTTTTACCATTCCACTATATTTGCCTTCATATTCATCTTGATAATATTCTTCATTATCCTCAATATCAATATGATTAAGAATGGCATGAATTAATGAATTTCTAAATAAGCCTTTATATTTAGATTCGTTTTTACTAAAATCGGGTGAATGATATACAAATTCTGCTAAATCCAAATCATCAACAACCATTAAATCTATTTGAACAAACAAATCAGTTTCTTTGCCCTTTTCATCATATTGTGGAAATTTAATACAAATAACACCTAACCCAATATTTTTTGAAGATTTATACTTTGGAAAAACTTTATCTGCAACTTCTTCAATTTTATCAAGAACATCTTCAAATCCGATTTTGAATTTTGCACCTACTGCTAATCCATTAACAGCAAAATCTAAGTCACCACTTGCCGTATCTTTTTTACGTTTAAATGTTGAACCTAAAGGTCGCCAATCATCATCAGTTAACCCTAACTCTTTAAAAATTTTTGGTTTAAATTTTTCAAAGGTAGGTTTTTGATACTGAGCAATAATAGATGAAACATCATCAAATGCTGCTCCAGATTCATTCACCAAATATTTATTCCTAAATTGGTTAAATGTTAATAATTCCATAGTTATTTGTTTATTTTCCGTGTTCATCAAGAACCTTTTGTCCAGCGTCAGTTACACCTTCGCCCTTTGTCCATCCTTTACTTATCTCATCAAAAAACTTTTTTGATTGTTCTTCGTCTAGATCTTTAGGTGAATCAACCTCGTACTTTTTTAATAATGCATTAAAAAATTCTTGGTATTCTTTTTGTAATTTTGATTCTTCATTAAGCATTCTTTGCTCGTTTACATATTCTGTGTAAGTTTTCATAATTTTAATTGTTATTTTATTTTATTTTAATTTAATTTTATTTATGTTTTATTATTTTATAATTCTTTTTTTACTAAATCTAAAATTTCATTAACGATTTCTTTTTGTTGCTTTTCAATTTGTCTTTTATGACCATCAAATCCATAGTCACTTTCAAAATTATCAAGTTCATCAGTAAGTCTATCAATTTCTTCACCATAGCTGTCTGCTACTTTACCACCTTCTAATTCAATACCTGGATCGCTTTCCATATCTCGCTTCCAATTATCAATTTGATCTTTCAATTCATTTTTTTGTTTGTCATAATCAATATTTTGTGCCCATTCTTCCCAGTAATAACGAGCATTATTTCTCAAAACATTTTTTATTTCTTTATTTAATCTTTTGGTGAAATCTTGCATATCCGATTCTGTCCAATCATCCATATTAACGTTATCAAGAACATCCATTAAAAAATAATCAACTTCTTCCCAAGTTAAATGAATCATTAATTTACTTAACTCATCAGAAAATTTATCCATTTCTTCATCAATTTCTAATTCCGATTTTAAAGTTTCTTTAAATTCTTTAATGTCATTATAAAAGATATTTTCAGTATCTTTTTCATTAATAAATTGATTAAAAGTTTTTAGTTTATATGTCATAATTTATTTATTTTATTTTAATTTAATTTTAACTTCTTAAGTATTTATATTGTTTAAAACTTAAAATGTTATTTTCACTAACTTCACCCGCAAAAATATACTTCGTTTTGTCGGTAACAACATAAGAAATATTATCGTTTTCTATATGGTTTATTTCTTGTTTTTCTTTTCTAGTAATTTTTTCAAGTTCGTCCATTGAAGTTACGGTTTTTGATTTCAAAGGAGTTTTTTGCAACCATTCAGATTCAGATAACATTATATTATTTAACCCAAAAGTTTTATAATCAACTGTTCCATCTTTATTAAATCTAATTCGTGCTGGGCCATCTTCTCGATGAAATTTATCATTTAAATAATATTCTTTAGCATCAATACGTCCATCATCAAAATATGAAATATATGCAGGTCCATCCTCTTTATGACGTTTATCATTTATATAATATTGTTCACGTTCAATATTTCCGTCTTGATTATAATAAATTATTGCTGGACCATCTTCTCGATGAATTTTATCATTTTTAAAATAAATTTCTTGAAATATTGTTCCATCGTCATAATAATTAATTTGTGCTGGGCCGGCTTCTCTATGTACTTTGCCATGTTTATGATATATTATATGGTCAATTTCACCAACCTCATAATGAGTTGTTTTTGTCAAACCTTTACCAAGATCTTCAACTTTAACTTCATTTTCATTCAATTTATTATTTTTATTAATATCCGTATCTAAAACGTATTTAATTGTTTTAAATCCTTTAACCACAAAGAAAAATGGTAACATATATGCAACATCAATTATTTCTACTTTTTCTTTTTTTGCAATTTTTTCAAATTCTTTTTCAGAACCAATCTTTTTAACTTCAGCACCAATTTTATCCTTATATTCTAATGGGCCCATATTTTCGCCTTCATAATAAAAATCAATATCTCCTATTTTATCAGTACGTTGGTCATAAGAAATTCTAGCAGGGCCGTCTTCCCGGTGCGGTTTATCATTTTTAAAATATTCTAATCTTTTAATTTTTTGGTTTTTATAATACTCGATAACAGCAGGTTCATTATCAGGACGATTTCTTTCACCATTTATATACCACTCTTCACTTTCAACATTACCATTTTCATAATAATCAATGCGTGCAGGACCATTCATCCGATGTAATTTATCGTTTATATAATATTGTTCGCTTTTAATTTTTCCATTTTCATAATACCAGATAATTGCAGGTCCATCTTCGCGGTGAATTTTATTTTTTAAATAATAAGTTTCACGATAAACCGTTCCATCTTTATAAAACTCTGTTTCCTTTGTTTTACCTTTACCTAAATCTTCAATTTTAGGTGCATGTTCATATAATTTATTTTTAACCATTATTACGATTATTATTTTATAATTCTTTAGAAATCAAATCTAAAATTTCATTAATTATTTCTTTTTGTTGTTTTTCAATTTGTCTTTTATGACCATCAAACCCATACTTACTTTCAAATTCATCAAGTTCATCAGTAAGTCTATTAATTTCTTCACCATAACTATCTGCAACTTTACCACCTTCTAATTCAATAATTATTCTAAACAATAAAATTCTATAAAATCTTATAGAATTTACCTTATGTCTGTAAGCACATCTCTGTACCCGAATAATTATGTGTTTCAAGCAATTCTTTAAGGTCCTCTTTCTTAAACGATTTTCCATTGCGTTTGTAGAATGTTCTTTTAATTTCTTTTTGAACAGAAAATGAAATCTTTTTCTTTATTGCTTTAAATTTATTTTCGTATGAAGTATATACATGAACAATAGCATGCTGAATATCTTGACCGGACAAACTGTCTAATTTATTTGGATAATTTGTTCTTAAATACTCAACAAAATATTTAATAGATTCTATTTTTGTAAAGTTTAAATATTTTAAAATGTTACTAGAAATTTCTTTAGAGAGTAGGTTTTTAAGATTACGAATTTTTATTGCTTTTTTATAAAGCTCATCATATTTTACCTGGTTTAAGTCAGTTGAATATAATGATTTAGAAAAATTGCTATCGTAAAAAATTTTTTGCATATTTTAAATATAATAATTGTATTGTATATATACAGATTTAAAAATCAATTATTTAAAGATTAATTATTTAAAATTAAGGTTTATAGATTTTTATAGGTTTAAATAGAATTTTATTAAAAATTAAATATAAAAACAATATTATCAGTATTTTTTTCATTAACAAATTGGTCAAAAGTTTTTATTTTACTTGTCATAATTATTTATTTTTATTTTATATATATAATTTTTTTTATAAAAATTATAAATTTATTGTATATGTTTTATATGGAAATTTTTGTTGGTTGTATATATTTTGTCTTTCTTTACCATGTTTTAACAAATAATTATCTTTTTTCCATTTATTGTTACCTCGTTGCCAACTAAAATCATCAATAAAATCCCAAACTATAAATTTATCTTTATTTTCAGCAACTCTCATACCTCTTCCAATACTTTGTCTTACTAATCTGTCTGATTTATAAGATTCTGCAAAAAATAAATGATGTATATTATTGATAGAAATACCCTGTGCAAAGGTTCCAAACGAAGCAACCATAATTTTATCATCTCCTAACTCCATATTCTTTTTACATTGATCTCGATATTTAGTATCAGTTCCACCATCAACATAATAAACAATTTTGTCAGTTTCTTCTTTTAATATATTATAAATATTACGACCATAATTGTTTTTAACATCCAAGAATAATACTAAACTATTTTTTGTTGTTTTTTTAATAATATCAATAATAAAATTTAATCGTTTTTGATTTTCAATTACCACTTTTCGTTCAGTATCAAGGGCTTTTGAACCATCAATACTTTTTGAAACTCTTAATTGATATAATTTTTGGCGAATATCGTCGTCAATATAATTTAATTTAATACCTTTAATAAAAATTTTAGTCGCATAACCACTTTTAATTAAATAATCTGATGAAAGTTGTTGAATGGTAGGTCCTAAATAAGCATCTAAAGTATAAGATTCAGCACACTCATCATTTTTTAAAGTTCCTGATAGCCCAAAACGGTATAATGAGTCATAACTTTTTGTAATAATTTCTTTAACAGATTTTGCAACAGTATGATGACATTCATCAACACAAGTAACATTCACACCCTCAAAAAAAGATTCATCTCGTTTATTCAACGATTGAAAGGTTCCGATTAATATATCAGTATCTTCTTTTATTTTTTGTTTTTTTGTTGTGGCATAAATCATTTGTATATTTAAAGTCCCTTCAAGTTCTGTATCTTTTGCATAATCTAAGAAATCGTCATGAGCCTGTATAATTAATTGTGTATTTGGTACAATTATCAACATTTTATTTAATATCCCTATTTTTTTCAAATAAGCATACACAAGAAAAACCATTAAAGTTTTACCAGCATTGGTTGATAACTCAGAACGGCTTTTATAATATCTTAATATTTTATAAATTGATTCTAATTGATAATCACGAATTTCTAAATTAGTTTTATTTTTTAATAATTCTTTAACCCATGTAACAAATTCTTCTTTGTTTATTTGGGTATTAACTAAACATTCTTTATTTTCTAATTCTAATTCAAAATTATATTTTTTTGTTTGTTCAATTAATTTATGCCAAAGTCCAATAGGTAATCTATTATATCTATCTATAAAGGTTATATAACCGTCCCATACCTTCTTTTTAACTAATGGGTGAAATCTCCAATTAGAAATTCGTTTTTTAAAAGAAAGACGTATTTGGTCAATTTCGGAAGTTGTATAATCTACCAATTGAATAAAACGACCATCGTCTGTTATTTTTGCTTTAATTGCCATTTATAATTTTAAATAATTATTTTATATTTTTCGTGTTAAATCTTCCATTTCAATACGATATTTAATTCCAAATGCTAAATTTTCTATACTACTGATTGTTCTTTCAATAAATTTTAAATGGTTTTCAAGTTCATCTTTAATTTCTAAGATTTCTTCCATTTTTGTTTTAATGAATAATGTTTTTACTTCGTCTTTCGGAAATCTAATATCATAATCTACGGAATAATATTTATACCATTGTTTATATACTTTTCTATATTCTTTATTCTTTTGTAATAATAACGATTTTAAATAATGAAAATATTCTATTAATTCTTGTTTGGCCGAATAAATATCAATCTGAGCACCAGGCAATTTATTTATATTACCTAATCGTTTACTATAATCTTTAACACGATTTGTCCAAGTTTCTCGTTCTTTTGCAAATTGCTCAATAA
>SL_3KL_010_SEDDRAFT_10000902_pt1 | contig 26201 bp, 18 predicted proteins | sample SodLakKL_010_SED_2_FD_10381 | JGI IMG/M metagenome (IMG submission 10381) | reverse complement strand
TTCGTGCGGTGTCGTTTGCCATTGCAGACGGGGAATTGCCATCGAATAACAAAGCCGGGTATGTGATCCGTCGTATTTTACGGCGCGCCATCCGCTACGGCTATACTTTTCTTGGGATGCGGGAGCCTTTTGTTCACCGGTTGGTTCCCGTACTGGTAGCACAAATGGGGGACGCATTCAGTGAACTCAAAGAACAGGAGGACCTGGTAACAAAGGTGATCGGTGAGGAAGAGCAGACATTTCTGCGGACCCTTGAAACAGGCATTCAGAAGTTTGAGCAGTATCTTGCCTCGCATCCTGACGAAAAAACACTTGACGGGGCCTTCGTATTTGAGTTGTTTGACACCTACGGGTTCCCTGTTGACCTGACCAACCTGATGGCCAGGGAAAAGGGCCGGGAAGTGGACATGAAAGGCTTCGAAAAGCGAATGGCGGAACAGAAGTCGAGGAGCCGTGCAGCAGCAACGGTTGAAACCGAAGACTGGACTGAGTTGGGCCCGAGGCAGGAAGAAACACGCTTCCTTGGATATGAACAACTGGAGGCCGAGGTGGAAGTTGTCAGGTACCGGCAGGTAACCCAGAAAGGGAAGTCACTTTTTCAGGTGGTGCTTGATCAGACCCCGTTTTATGCCGAGGCAGGCGGACAGGTGGGTGACAAAGGGTATCTTATTGCGGACGGGGAAAAATACCCGGTCATCAATACGCTGAAAGAAAATAACCTGACCATCCATTCGATGCCGAAGATTCCGCAGACCTGGCCCGGGAAGGTAAAGGCCGTGGTGGATCCCCAAAAGCGCCTGCTTACCGCCAATAACCACACGGCAACACACCTGCTGCATTCAGCCCTNAAAACGGTGCTTGGAAGTCACGTGCAGCAAAAAGGGTCACTGGTGGATGAGAAGCGGCTGCGGTTTGACTTTTCCCATTTTGGCAAGATGACAGACGCGGAAGTACGTGCCGTTGAACGTCTTGTCAATGATAAGATTCGGGAGAATATTCCCATGCAGGAACACCGTGACATGTCGATGGATGAAGCAAAAAAAATGGGTGCAGCGGCCCAGTTCGGTGAAAAGTACGGGGAGAAAGTCAGGGTGGTGGCCTTTGACGAGGATTATTCGGCCGAATTATGTGGTGGCACGCACGTGGATGCCACCGGGCAGATCGGGTTGTTTGCCATCGTATCGGAAGGTGCGATCGCTGCCGGGATTCGCCGGGTAGAAGCGGTTACGGGCCGTGTTGCAGAAGACCATGTCCGCTCCGGGCTGGATGAACTGGATGCCGTCAGCAGTCTGCTGAAACATCCCAAAGACCCGGTACAGGCGCTCGAGCAGGTGCTCAGGCAGAATGAGGTCATGAGGAAAGAGCTCGAATCGCTGCAGCAACAGCAACTGAACCATAAGGCTGCCGAACTTGCCGGTCAGGCAGAAGACCTGGAGGGCATGAAATTCATTGCCACCCGGGTGGAGATGGATGCGAAATCTGCCAAAGACCTGGCATTCAAGTTAAAAGGGATGGTTTCAGACCTGGTGCTGGTTCTGGGGCACCTGGCAGGCGGCAAGCCGGGTATTACCGTGATAATCTCAGAAAACATTGTGAAAGAGAAGGGGTTGCATGCCGGCAATATGGTGCGTGAACTCGCAGCCCATATCAAAGGGGGAGGCGGTGGTCAACCCTTCTTTGCGACGGCGGGCGGAAAAGATCCGGACGGCCTCGGGAAAGCGCTTGCAGAAAGCCGCAATATGCTGAAATAGACTCCGGGGATTAAGCCTGACCTGTCACTGAAGGTTAATCCCCCACCTGCTGTGAAGGTTAATTCCCCACCTGCTGTCGGTTCCACAGTGATAGTTGATCTGGTCGCTGAACGATCGATTATTTAACGATTACAAACCCTTTTAAACAGGCAGTAGGTGCAATTCTCTTCTTTGTCTGTTTGGGTGAACGGTTTGGAGGGATCCATGATCTCTGTGATCATCATCTTCAACACTTCTTCAAATTCCGTCAGATGATTGCCATTCAGGGCTCCCTTCCCTCCGGGATGTTTCATGACCTGGGATCCTTCCCGTGGATTGCGCATTGAAATGATCCCGGGTTCAATCAATGGTGTTTCCCTGTGGTTTTGCCAATAAAGCCAGGCGTAACAAAGCAGCTGAAAACTTTTTATTTTGTCACTGTTTGAGATGACATCCTGCCAGTCTGCCAGTGAAAGATCCTTGCTGTATATCCTGGCTGTTTTGTAATCGATGATGCGCAGAAGCTGTCCGCTGCGGTCGATGCGGTCAGCTTTTCCTGCAATGGTCACCTGTTTGGTATTCCCGTCGTCTTGCGGAACATCCAGGCCCGCCCGCAGCGACTCTTCCAGGGCCAGCAGGCTGATGTGCCGGTTTTCGCCGGCCGCTTCGCGCAGGGATTCTTTCTCAGCCAGGAGCATGTTCTCCAGGTAGCGGAGGCACAGATGATACAGCAAAAGATTTTTTCCTGTACGGATGTTTCCGCCTTTGTACTCTTCAGAAAATCGCCTCTGCAGGTGATCTTTCAGCAGTTTCTCCATGTTGCCGATCATTTCAGGCTTCATTACCTGCCCCACGAAAGGTTTGAAAAGATCCTCCAGGACGCCATGGATCACATTTCCCATGGTTCTTGCTTCGATGGTTTCTTCCACCTCTTCACTTTCCTGCAGCCTTGCGACCTTTTCAAAATAGAACTGCAACGGGCAGTTGATGTAGCGCCCCAGGGCCGAAGGAGAAAAGCCCCTGTCGGATGCCATGGCAGAGATTTTTTCCATGATCTCCGTGCTTTTTTCGATGCGGATGACGCGGTTGCTGTTTCTGCCGTCTGGCGGAGGCAGGGAGACGATGTCTTCACGGATATTCGTTGCCGGGTTGAATGCGGGCAATTCATGCCTGAGCTGGGTAATGAAACGGCTTTTCTCATTGCTTCCGATATCCCCGCTCTGGGTATTGTAAACCAGGAAAACGTTTTCCGCCCTTTGCAGGAGACGGTAAAAGTGGTAGGCGTAGATGGCGTCCTGGTCATGATACAACCGGAGGCCAAAGGATTTTTTTACCTCATAGGGGATGAATGAATGGGCGCTTTTTGGTTTGGGCAGCACCCCTTCGTTGGCTGAAAGAAGAATCACATTCTTAAAGTCAAGACTCCGGGTTTCCAGCATTCCCATTATCTGCAGCCCCTGCAGTGGTTCCCCGGAGAAAGAGAGCCTGGTTTCGCCGGTGGCTTGTTTAAACAGGCGGTGAAGCGTCTTCAGCGATGACAGGAAAGGAAACTCCTTCAGGAAGGCCTCCATCCGCCTGAAGATTTTTGCAAAATAATACAGTGATTCAAAATCGGCAAAATATGGGGTCTGCACAATATCCCCTCCCTGTTTGCCGGCTTTTTCCCTGAAGAGCCGGTCCAGTGAGTGGGTCAGTTCCAGCAGTACCGGAAAAGCGTCGTCAGGTTTTTTCAGCCAGTCTCCTGACAGAAATCCGAATGACGCCCTGAAGCTTTCAGGATCCCGGATCATGGATTCCAGCTCACTGAAGCCGAGGAAACCCCGGTTGGATGCCTTCATTTCCTGCACCAGCGTATTGTTCATTTCCTGCCCCTTTTCCGGGTTGCGCAGCAGTCCGGCCGCAGCATGAGAAAACAGATCCCTCAGGTCTTTGTGGTAATAGGAATGTGTACCTGCATTTTCTCCGGGATTTGCCCTGAGGTGCAACTGAAACAGGGTATCAAAGAAGGCAAACATGTTGGTCTTGGACAGGGGATAGCCCATGGTGACATTGATGTGCTCCGTGTCACCGGGCAGGGCATTCAGCACGGGAATCAGGAGATTTTCGTCGGCCAGCACCACAGCTGTCTGTTCATTGGTGGTCAGGGCCGTGTTCTCCCGGAGCAGATTGCCTGCCAGCCTGGCCTGGTTCACGTTTTTGGCGATGCCCAGCAGGCGGATGTTTTTGGTTGTGTTTTTATACAGTTCCTTTCCCGGGTATTGCTGAAAGTGCGGGAAGTCATGTTTGTATTTGCGGATAAAACGCCCGGCTTCATGTTCGTTGTCATCCACATAAAAGGGATCGGCATCGGTAAGATAATCGGCCATTTTTTCCTTCAGCAGGGTATGGATGATGGTCTCTTCTGCTTCTGTCAGCGCGTTGAAACCGGCGAATATAATTTTTTGCCAGGGAAGCCCGGCTGCATCTTCCTGAATTTTATTGGCCGCGTGCCTGGAAGACAATCCCTGCCAGGCCATCCTTTTTTCTGTCAGCTGTTTTGCCAGCTCCCTGTGATAGGTGTGCATCTTGCCCGTGAACGCCAGGTAGCTTTTTTGAAATTCGGTGAGGGGCGACCCATCGGGATTCCAGGTATCGATATAACGAATGTCGCGGAGNTATTCATATAACTTTGCCGGGTCGGCCAGGGCGCTGTCCACTTCATCAAAATCCCTCAGCAATGCCGGACCCCANGACATAAATGCGTCAATGCTTTCAGCATCCTCCTTTTCCAGTGATTTGTATACCCCGTAAAATTCAAACAGCAGCCCCATGCTGTCAATGACCGTATAGCCGGTGACCCGGTTAATGAAATCTTCGATGCTGAGAATCTCCGGTGCCCAGACAGCTTTCGTGAGCCCGGCAGCAAAGTGCTTGCGCAAAAACAACCCGGCCCTGCGGTTGGGGGTTACCACGCATACGTCGCCTGTGGTGTCAGGGTAGTTGGTCAGGATGTGGTTGGTGACTTCCTGGAGAAAGCTTTGCATAGGTTGGTTAGTTGGTTAGTCGGCGCTGCGCGCCTCCGGTTAGTCGGGGCTGACGCCCCTCCAGTTGTTAGTTCCGGCGCTAAAGCGCCTGATGGTTGTTGGTTAATTGGTTGTTGGTTTTCATGGGCTGTGGTTTGGGGAAGCTGCCAATGGCCTGGGAAACGGGCAAAGTGGTTGTTGGTTAGTCGGGGCTGACGCCCCTCCAGTTGTTAGTTCCGGCGCTAAAGCGCCTGATAGTTGTTGGTTGTTGGTTCTCATGGGCTGTGAGGAATGTTCAGTTAAGTGTGTCATTTTCTTGAATTCGGTCTTCAAGGTAAATACTTAGTTGGTTTAAGATAGGGTTTGCTGAATGTCACTTGTTTTGTCAAGGCGGGGGCATGCGTTTTAGCATGGTTTCGGCTTGTGTGAGTTTTTCGGGGGTGCCGGTGTCGGCCCAGAACCGGTGATCGTGCAGGTAAGGGATGATGCGGTGATTGCGGGCCAGGCGCAGGTACAGGTCTTTGACGGAAAAACGCCCGGTTTCGGTGATCAGCCTGAGCAATGTTGGGTCTGCCAGGTGGATACCGCTGAAAGCCAGTGGTTCTGCACCTTTGAAATCCGGTGCCCCCTGACTGTTGAAACCCATTGGTCCGGCGCTGCCTGAGGCCGGTGGCTCTGTACTGTTTCTTCCTGCTTCCTGCCTGCACCAGAGCTGCTCGCCTGTGGTTTTGTTCAGCCAGCCGGCCAGTTGTCCGTCTTTCCATAAAAAATACCTGGAGGACTCCCGGCGGGTCACTGCCAGGGTAGCCAGGGGCTGTATTTTCTGATGGCTTGCCAGCATGTCATTCAGGTTGATGTCGGACAATACATCCACATTGTAAATAAAAAAGGGCGTAGTTCCCTGAAGCAGGCGGGCTGCTTTTTTCAATGCACCGCCTGTGTCAAGCAACTGATGGGTTTCATCAGAGATATAAAAATTTACGCCCGGGTAATTCAAATGCTTAATATACTTCCGCATCATGTCCCCGTGGTGGTGAATGTTTACCACGATTTCACTTACCCCGGCACTGATCAGTTTTTCTGCCGCGTGCAGCAACAGGGGCTTGTCCCCAACCTCAACAAGTGCTTTGGGAATTTTGTCGGTCAATGGTTTGAGCCTGCTGCCCAGGCCTGCTGCAAGTATAATGGCTTTCATATTTAGTCGGCGCTGCGCGCCTTTTAGTTAGTCGGGGCTGCGCGCCTCCGGTTAGTCGGGGCTGTCGTCCCTCCAGTTAGTCGGGGGCTTCGCCCCCTCCGGTTAGTCGTGGCTTCGCCACTCCAGTTGTTAGTTTCGGCGCTTCGCGCCTCCGGTTAGTCGGGGCTGTCGTCCCTCCAGTTAGTCGGGGGCTTCGCCCCCTCCGGTTGTTGGTTCCGGCGCTAAAGCGCCTGATAGTTGTTGGTTTGTGTGCGACCCCTTCAGGCTCGAAAATTTACATTCGTACCTCTGGCTACAAACGTTGGATCCCTTCGGGGTCTAACCAACAACCGCCTGGGCCGTTTTTCAGGCTATTGGCAGCTTCCCCAAACCACAGCCCATGAGAACCAACAACCAACAACTGCCTGGCCCGTTTACCAGGCCATTGGCAGCTTTCCCAAACCACAGCCCATGAGAACCAACAACCAACAACTGCCTGGCCCGTTTACCAGACCATTGGCAGCTTTCCCATACCACAACCCATGAGAACCAACAACCAACAACCAACAACCAACAACCAACAACTAACAACCATCCAGCCTCTTCCAACGGATATGGGCTACCCCCACCATCCTCCGCCCATGAGAACCAACAACCAATTATGTGAGGGGCGCCAGCCCCGAACTACCCCTTCCAGCTCCCCGCCTCCGTATGTGTCAAATATACGGTGATATTATAATTTTCCCGCAGGTGTTTTGCCAGAAGTTCGGCGCAGTATACCGAACGGTGCCTGCCGCCGGTGCAGCCGAAGCAGACGGTGAGGTTGGTGAAGCCACGGTCTGTGTAGGTTTCCACTGCGGGGGTGACCATGTCAATGGCATGGCGGATAAATTGCCCGACCTGTTTTTCTGAGGAAAGAAAACGGATGACCTCTTCATCAAGGCCTGTCAATACCTTGTATTTTTCTTCCCGGCCGGGGTTGGGAAGTGCCCGGCAATCGAACACGAAACCGCCCCCGTGTCCGGAATGGTCAAGCGGAATCCCCTTTTTGTAAGAAAAACTGGATACAGTGACTGTCAGTCCTTCGCTTGGCGGGGGGATCAGTTCGGCGGGTTGTTGAACTGACAGTTGCCTGATCAGTTTATTCAGGTAAGGGGTTACTTCGGGAAGTAGTTCCTGTTCACCTAGCCATATGAGGTTTTTCAGGGCATAGGGAAGGCTGTGGGTAAAAAAGCCTTTTTTCTCAATGCCGCCCCGGAAACCATAAGTTCCAAGGGCCTGCAGTATCCGCATCAACACGAAATCATAAAAACTGCGGTGAAATGCCTTGCGGTCGATGGATTTCTTTTCCTCCAGGCGATCCATGTAACAGGAAAGCAGTTCAGCGCGGAGGGGGTGGGGAAGATTGGCTTTGGCATCGAACAGCAGGGAGGCGATGTCGTAGGCGGGTGGGCCTTTTCTGCCTCCCTGGTAGTCAATAAAAAAGGGTTCGTTGTTCACAATCATCACATTTCTTGACTGCATGTCGCGATACATGAACATTTCTCCCGGGGTATGAAGCAGCTGGTCCATCAGTGCGTAAAAGTCATCTTCAAGCAATTGCTCATCAAACGGAATACCTGAAGTTTTCAGGAAATAATACTTGAAATAATTCAGGTCCCATTGCATGGACTGCCGGTCAAAAGAATGACGGGGGTAGCAAATGCTGAAATCGATCTTTCGGGCTGCGTCGAATTGAAACACAGGCAAAAGCCTGATGGTTTTTTTGTAGAGGTCGATGATGTGCTCTTCAAAGTCGTTGATTTGCCCACTGCCGGGCAGCAGGGAGAAGAGGGTGGTGTCGCCCAGGTCTTCCAGCAGGTAAACGCCTGCCTGTTGGTCTTCTGCATAGATCCGGGGAACCGGAAGTCCTGTATCAAGAAAAATTCGGGTAAGGGTCAGAAAGGCAAGGTTCTCACGTTTATCGGGGTTGTGAGCTGCAATTGCAGTGTGTTTTCCTGACCGGATCCGATAATATTGACGGTTGGATCCGGACGGAGGAAGGGGGAAGATATGTTCAGGTGTGTGTCCGCACCAGTCGGTGAACAATCTGCCGGCAACCTTTTCTGCTGGGTTTTCCATGAATGTATTGTTTAGATGCAACCCCGGTATAATCACCCCCGGCCGGTGTTGGCCGGGTACACCATGAATTACCTGTTAAATTGCAACCCGGTGTGTGGTCTCCCCTGGTCGGTGTTGGCCGGAGAATCGGTGAATTTTCCGTTCAGATGCAAAAATACGATTTTTATGATGTGTGCTTCGGGGCGTTGGGGTATTGACGGAAAAAGGCTATTTTTGTTTAAAAGAAAGTCATTCACCAAAAATCCAGTTGACATGAACAAGCAAAGTGTTACCGATATTCTTAAGCAATCGATCATTATGGAACACCGTGGCAAAGCTCTTTATGAGCAGGTTGCTGCCCAGACGGGCAATGACGATGTGCGGAAAATCTTCAATGTGATGGCTGAGGAGGAGCAGACCCACATCGATTTTCTTCAGAAGCAGCTGGCCCACTATAACAAACAAGGCAGTTTCGATAACAATGAGCTGGAGAAAGCTCCTGATGGCGAGGCCATTGCCAACACCATCCTTGATGAGAAGATGGTGAAGGATATTTCCGGGTCCGGGTTTGAGGCTGCGGCCATTTCTGCTGCCATCGACATGGAGAATAAATCAGTGGAGGTGTATGCCAACCGCGCTGCAGAAACAGATGATCCCAACGAAAAAGAACTGTTTGAATGGCTGGCCAACTGGGAAAAAGGTCATCACAAGCTGTTGATCGACATGAACGAACAGCTGACCGAGAAGATCTGGTATGACAACAATTTCTGGCCGTTTTAGCCTGTTGAATTAATCCGGCGATCGTCCGGGGTATTAATCTGTTTAAAATGATTGTGTCATGAAGGCACCCAAAGAGGTTACCAAGGTTACCACCCATGTGTTGCAGGAGATGAAGCTCCGTCAGGAGAAAATATCCATGCTGACGGCCTATGACTATTCCATGGCACGTATTGTGGATCGCTCCGGCATCGATGTCATCCTGGTGGGGGATTCGGCGGCGAATGTCATGGCCGGCCACAAAACGACTTTGCCCATTACTTTGAATGAGATGATTTACCACGCCAGTTCAGTGATGCGTGCGGTTCAGCGGGCCCTTGTGGTGGTGGATATGCCATTCGGGACCTACCAGGGAAATAGCCTGGAGGCCCTGCTGTCGGCCATTCGTATCATGAAGGAGTCCAATGCCAATGCCGTGAAGATTGAAGGGGGACAGGAGATTATGGAGTCGGTTGACAGGATCTTGTCGGCCGGTATTCCCGTGATGGGTCACCTTGGGCTGACTCCGCAGTCGATCAATAAGTTTGGCACTTATGTGGTAAGGGCTACCCAGGAGGAGGAAGCCCAAAAACTGGTGGAGGATGCGCATAAGCTGGCCGAGGCGGGTTGTTTCGCCATTGTGCTTGAAAAAATCCCCGCTGTACTGGCAGAGAAGGTTTCCAGGGAGATCCCCATTCCTACCATCGGGATTGGTGCCGGGAGCGGCGTGGACGGTCAGGTCCTGGTGTTGCACGACATGCTGGGAATTAACCAGGATTTCTCTCCCCGCTTTTTGCGGAGATACAACAACCTGTATAATGAGATCAAGGGGTCCGTGGAGAGTTATATCAGTGACGTGAAAAATCAGAAGTTTCCGAACAAAGATGAGCAGTACTGAAAAGATGAGCAGTACTGAAATGATGCGCAGTGCTGACATTGCTTCGCGGATTTTGTACGAAGACAATCATCTCATTGTCATCAACAAGCTGCCTTCTGAGATCGTGCAGGGCGACAAAACGGGGGATCAGCCACTGGGTGAGCTGGTGAAAGATTATATCAAACAGAAATACCATAAGCCCGGGAAGGTTTTTCTGGGGGTTACCCACCGGCTTGACCGGCCTGTGAGCGGCGCGGTTATTTTCGCCCGTACGTCAAAAGCACTGACCCGGCTCAATGGAATGCTGAAGGACAGGCAGATTGATAAGAAATACTGGGCTGTGGTTCAGTCAAGACCTCCATCCGATAACGGAAGACTGATCCAGTTTCTTAAAAAGAATGAAATTCAGAATAAATCTTATGTGGTGGCGGAAGGAACGCCGGGGGCAAAAAGGGCGGAACTGACTTACCGTTTAATCGGTGAAAGCGACCGGTATTGTCTGCTTGAGGTTTTGCTGATGACCGGGCGTCATCATCAGATCCGTGCCCAGCTGGCGTCCATCTCGTGTCCCATTAAAGGGGATCTGAAATACGGTTTTGACCGTCCGAATAAAGACGGGAGCATTCACCTGCATGCCCGTTCGGTTCAATTGGTGCACCCGGTGAAGCAGGAAGAGATTGAGATTGTTGCCCCGCTCCCGGCCAGTGACCCTTTGTGGCAATTTTTCGACCGGTCAGCTTGATTGGTCATGGCTGTGAAACAGACCATGGCTGCTAAATAATTGATCATGGCTGCAAAGCAATATCCGGAAAAAGGTAAGCGATCCCGGGCTGCAGGGTCGGCGGCCTTAACAGGCCTGCTGATTGTGCTGTTTTTTTTGTTGGGGTATCCCACAAAAGGGTTTGGCCAGTATTACATCAGGGGGCAGGACCCGTCTGGAATCCGTTGGCAGCAGATCGAGACCGGTCATTTCCGCGTGTTGTTTCCTGAAGATTATGCCGATCAGGCTCAGCGGGTGACTGACATACTCATGTACAGCTATCCAAGGGTTTCGGCGACCATGGGGTATCGTCCGCGGAAAGTTCCTGTGATACTCCACAATCGTACCGTTGTGCCCAACGGCTTCGTCAGCTGGGCACCGGCCCGTCTGGAGATGTTCACCAACCCTCCGCCCGACAATGATCAGCACGACTGGCTGGAGCGCCTTGCGGTCCATGAGTTCAGGCATGTGGTCCAGGTTGATAAGCTAAACCAGGGGTTTACCGGGTTTTTTGCCCGGCTGTTCGGCGAGCATGTAACGGGAATTTCGCTGGGGTTGTTTGTGCCCCTGTGGTTCCTGGAAGGAGACGCTGTGGCGGCTGAGACCGGCCTGACCCGTGGCGGTCGGGGGAGGCGTCCGTCTTTTGAGCAGGGGTTGAGGGCCCAGGTTCTGGAAAAAGGAATATATTCCTATGATAAGGCCAGGCTGGGGTCTTTCCGGGATCACGTTCCCAATCATTATGAACTTGGTTATCAGCTTGTTTCCGCTGCCAGGATGGAGTATGGCGCGGATATATGGGACAAGGTCATGGAAAATACGGCCCGTCGCCCCTATACGATTTTTCCTTTCTCGCTGGGATTGGAAAAATACGCCGGGCTTGGGCAGGAGGCGCATTATTATCGCAGTTTCCGGCAACTGGACTCGGCCTGGCAGGAACAGGAAGCAAGTTATACCTATACGGATTTTGAGGAGATCAGCCCCGGGAAATCCCTGTATACCGATTATCGTCCCATTGGGTTCAGCAACGATACCACCCTGCTTGCCCTGAAGACAGGCTTGGAAGACATTCCCCGTGTGGTATCTGTGAGGCCTGATAAGCGGGAGGAAACCGTTTTTACCCCCGGGTTTTTCAACAGTGATGGTTTTACCCTGGGAGGGGGAATGGTGGCCTGGGCTGAAACCCGCCCTGATCCCAGGTGGGCGCACAGAAGCTGGTCGGAGGTTCGTTTGTATGACCTGGACAGAGATATGCATATCCGGCTTACCAGGGGGACCCGCTTTTTTTCCCCGGCTGTATCTCCTGACGGAAGCCTGGTAGCGGTGACGGAGGTGACAGCCCGAAATGAATACGCCCTGGTGCTGCTGGACGTAACAAACGGCAGTGAAGCCGCCCGGTTCCCTTCACCCGGAAATGCTTACCTGATGCAGCCCCGCTGGCACCCCGGGGGTGAGTCGGTTGTGGCCATTGTCCAGGATCAGGACGGTAAACGGATTATTTCCCTTGATACCGGAACAGGGGAGTTTTCCACGTTGTACCATGGGGGGCACCATGATATTTCCCGCCCCCGCTACCTGAACGGGACGCAACTGTTGTTTACCGGTCCTTTCTCCGGGGTCGACAATGTTTACTTGCTGGACACGGATGATGGCAGTGTAAGCATGCTTGTATCCGCCCGATTTGGTTCGGTGGATGCACTGCCCGGAAAAGAGGACGGGGAGTTGGTGTGGGCTGATTATACGGCCGACGGTTACCGGGTTGCTTATCGCAGGGAGCTGCCGGCGGTGATTCCGGCAGACAGCGTGGAGGATCACTCGGTGGGGTTTCACCGGATGCTCGCCCGGCAGGAAGGAGAGGAGGTGGTGTCGGGTGACCGGATTCCTGCCGGCGATCACGAAATATCTGATTACTCTAAATTGGGCGGGTTGTTCAACGTCCACAGCTGGGGGCCATTTGCCCTTGAGATGAATACCATGAGTGTGAGTCCGGGTGTCTCGCTGTTCTCCCAGAATCTTCTGAGTACTTCAACTGGTACAATGGGTTATTCGTGGGACATGAATGACCGTCTCGGCACCTATTTCCTGGAATACGCTTACATGGGCCGTTACCCTGTAATGGATCTCCGCGCTGAAACCGGTCTCAGGCGAGCCCGATACCCGGATGCGGACGGGGAGCTAACCTCATTTTTGTGGCGGGAGTGGTCTTTTAAGCCGGGAATTCGGATCCCTTTGTTTTTTCGCAAGGGAGCAGTGAATTACGGGCTTACTCCTTCTGTGAAATTCGGCTTTGCCAGGATGGACGAGCCCGAAGAAGCCCCCGAATTCTTTCAGGGTCAGGATCTTTTTCCGCTGGAGTACCGTATATCTTCATTCCGCCTTTGGCGACGGGTTGCGCGTGATATCCGGCCGCAAAAAGGGCAGGCAATTGACCTGCAATACCGGCATACTCCCTTTGGCAGCGGGGATATGGGAAGGGTTTTTGCCGGACGGTTCAGTGCGTATTTTCCCGGTGCCGGCCGGCATCACAGTCTTCTGTTTTCCGTCTTTTTCCAGGATCACCGCGAACCCGATTTGCAGTTGAATGCCATCAATTACGGATTCCCCGGCCTGATCAGTCATCCCAGGGGGATCAGCGACCGGAGGGATGCAAAACTTTTGGGAGCTTCCATGGATTATGCTTTCCCGCTGGCCTATCCGGAATGGATTGTTTCGTGGGTTTTGTATTTGAAACGCATTCACCTGAATGTTTTTGTGGATTATGCCCGGGCTACCCCCATGGCGTCTTCTTCGGTCACCCCGGTGATTCCGGAGGCCGAAACCCTTACTTCCGCCGGTGTAGATGTGATAGGTGATATGCACCTTCTGCGATTCTTCTCCCCTGTCAGGCTGGGTTTGCGCAGCACATACCTGCCCGGGGAGGATCAGTGGGATTTCAGGTTGCTGTTCTTTTTCGATATCTGACCGGTTTCAGAATGGGCTGTCAAAATCCCTGAACAGCGGGGCAATGCGGTCTTTATCAGAAAGCAGCGGGTCATCCGTTCCCCAGTCGATCTTCAGCTCAGGATCATTCCACCGGATGGCGCGTTCAGAAGCTTTATGGTATCCGCTTGTGCATTTATAAAAGAATACGGTGTCGTCCTGAAGTGTGCGGAACCCGTGGGCAAACCCTTCAGGAATAAACAACATTTTCTTGTCGTCTGCCTCCAGAAATATCTTGAAATGCTTTCCAAAGGTAGGCTGGTTGCGCCTGAGGTCAAGAACCACATCGAGGACGGCCCCCTGCAGTACCCTGACCAGCTTGCCCTGGGCGTGCGGCGGGACCTGAAAGTGAAGGCCCCGTATCACATTGGCCACTGATCCGGATTGGTTATCCTGGACGTACTCGTTCGGGATGCCCAGGCCGGCAAAGGTTTTCTTGTTCCATGATTCGAAGAAATATCCCCGGGTATCCTGAAATACCCGGGGTTCTATGACATGTAGCCCCTCAAACGGGGTGGGTTGAACCTTCATGACGGTTGTTCTGGCTGGTCTTACATATGAATTACTTCATCGTAGGCTGCTGCGGCGGCTTCCATCACCGCCTCCGACATGGTGGGGTGGGGGTGTACGGCCTTGATGATCTCATGTCCGGTGGTTTCCAGTTTTCTGGCCACAACTGCCTCAGCGATAATTTCAGTGACATTGTCTCCGATCATATGTGCGCCCAGCAATTCACCATATTTTGCATCAAAAATAAGTTTTATGAACCCATCCTTGTTTCCGGCAGCACTGGCTTTCCCTGAAGCTGAAAAGGGAAATTTGCCGATTTTCAATTCATAACCGGCTTCTTTGGCCGCTTTTTCGGTAAGCCCTACGGAGGCCACCTCCGGAGTGGCATAGGTGCAGGCCGGGATGTTTTTATAGTCGATCGGTTCCGGATTCTCCCCGGCGATCTTTTCTACGCAAACAATGCCTTCGGCAGATGCCACGTGGGCAAGGGCCGGGCCGTCCACCACATCGCCGATGGCATACACGCCTTCCACACTGGTTCGGTAATACTCATCCACTTTGATTTTTCCTTTTTCCGTATCAATGCCTGTTTCTTCCAGCCCGATATTCCCGGTGTTCGGCGCAATGCCAACGGCCGACAACACAATGTCCGCCTCAATGGTCTCTTCTCCCTTTTTGGTTTTGACCTTCACCTTGCACTTCTTCCCTTTTGTATCCACGGATTCCACAGCGCTGCCGGTCATCACTTTGATTTTGGACTTCTTGAACGAACGGGCCAGTTGCTTTGAAACATCCTCATCTTCTAAAGGAACGATATTGGGGAGGTATTCCACAAGGGTAACCTGGGTGCCGATGGCATTATAGAAATAGGCAAACTCTGTTCCGATGGCGCCAGATCCGACCACGACCATGGATTCGGGCTTTTTTTCAAGCGTCATGGCTTCACGGTAGCCGATGATTTTCTTGCCGTCCTGTTTCAGGTTGTCCAGCTGGCGGCTGCGGGCACCGGTGGCAATCAGGATATGTTTGGCCTCGTATTCCTTTTTGTTCCCGTCTTTGTCTTCCACTTCCACCTTTTTCCCGGGCATCACCTTACCATATCCTTCGATATGTTCTATCTTGTTCTTTTTGAACAGGTACTGAATGCCCTTACTCATTCCTGCTGCCACTTCACGGCTTCTTTTTACCATATCCGGAAGACTTGCAGAGGCTTCACCATCAATTTTTACTCCGTAATCCGCAGCATGGTTCAGGTAATTAAAAACCTGTGCGCTTTTCAGCAGGGCCTTTGTGGGGATGCACCCCCAGTTAAGGCATACCCCGCCTAATTCCTCTTTTTCCACTACAGCCACTTTCATCCCGAGCTGAGAAGCCCTGATTGCTGCCACGTATCCTCCCGGGCCGCTGCCCAGTACTATCAAATCGTATTTCATGATGATGCGTTTTTTATGATGTAAATGTTTTTTATCGGCTGAATCGTCTTTCCCTGCTCAAAGGTAATTAACCGGTATGAATATATCTTGTTCAGTTTTGATGCAGTTTTAATTTTTTCGCTATCTGCCGGGGCCAAAATACCCGCCCGGATCAAAAAATCATGATTCTTTTTTTACTTCAGGGCATTTCTCCGGTGTTGCCGGATAAATAAACCAGGATGTAATCCTCCAGGGTTTCATATTGCAGGCGATGTTGCCTGGTTTGACCTTCGCGGGACACCAGCCCGTTGATTGTTCCTGACCGTTGGTAGCTGAAAGGTTCGATGTGCATATGGGCCCTGAACGAAAGATTTTTCCTTCCATAGAGTTTGTAGAGGGCTTCCTTGGCGCACCAGATCAGGCAGAGGCGCTCTGCCTGCAATGGATTCGCCGTGTTGTATGCTTCCTCCTGCGGTGAAAGAAATTTGGCGGCCAGTTGAATGATTTTTGGATGCACCTTTTCAATATCTATTCCCACTTCCTTTTCCGGGCTGAAAATCAGTACCGCAAACTTTCCTGAGTGGGCAACTGAAATATACCCGGCTCCGTTGTCGAGGTGGGGTTTCCCGAAGGCATCATAATGCATGCTGGAGACCAAATGTTTGCTGAGAAGGTGAGGAAGAATCAGGCGGTAACTGAGCCAGTGTTTTTTCCTCAGGGGGCTTTTGAGTGATGTAAAATAGGTTTTCTCTGAGGCTGACAGCCGGACCTTACGGTAAAGTTCCTCCTCCGGCTCAGTGATTTCCCAGATTCCCAGGCGGGCGTCCGGGGTTTCTTTTGTCAGAAATAGCCCCATTGTAAATTACCTTCAGCGGTTATTACCTTCAGCGGTTACTTGTTTGCGGTTTCGGCTGTAATACAGGCGACCAATGCGTTGCGGACAGGCGCCAATACCGTGCGGACAGGCGACCAACACCGCGCGGACGCAATCAGCTGTTGTTTGTGGTTGCAGCTGCAATACAGCCCTATCATGCAAAAGTAAGAATATAAAAAGAAAATTCACAGTGAAGTCAGATGCTTCAGGGAACGCCGCTGCACAGTTGATGATTGCGGGCCTGGCCGGTTGGGAGTAAGTGGTGGGGCGTTCTTAATGTGTGATCGTGAGCCTGTTGGTATGCGGATCAAAGGAGGTGCGGTATTGCCTGAGGGGGAAGCGCGAAGGGCCTTCCACCACGGACCCGTCGGTTAAGATAAACCGGGATTCACAAGCCGGGGCAAAGGCAAGTACCGGGTTGTCTTCCTCTATACTGGCGATGCAATTGTGGGGATCGCAGGGGCAGGCTCTGTCGTAGGCCCTGAACTCATCAATGGAAAGTCGGTAGACGATGATTCCCTGGTAACCCGCACTTCCTCCGAGTTCATCTCTGGAAAACTGGGCGGATAAACCGGGGGCACTCAGGTTGTAATGAAGTACATTGAACGATACAGACACACGTACATAGGGTACGGGGTGTTCCCTGTCCTTGTCGCAGCCCTGGAACAACAAGGTAACGGTTATGGCCGTTGCCATAAGTGTCAATACCCGTAACAATCCGGTCTTTGCCTTCAAAAGGCGGATGATCGGGTTTGCCGGGGGACACAGGGAATGTGCCGATAACCCGGCCATTGCCTTCATCAGACCAGTGAATAGTAATCTTGTTTTCATGGAAGTGGTAGGTTCTCCCTGTTATTGATTCTCTTCTTTTATAGAAAAGGAACGCAAATTTACCAAAATTTGGTATTTTTGTATGAATGGAGATTGGTGTGGGTGCAAAAGTTCGCCTGCTGTCCGCAAATATCGTTGTTTTATGGAAGAACTCATCTATATTGTACTTATCGTTGTATGGCTCCTGGTCAGCTTTTTGAAACGTAAACCAAAAAAAGAGGACCAGGCAGGAAAGCAGCAACCCTCCACACAGGCTGAGGAAGGTGCACCGGTTGAAGAGATGGATATGGAGGATGTGCTCGAAGAGTTTTTTGGCGGGGGGAAAAAGAAAAAAGAAAAGGAAAGCCAGCCTGCCGGGGAACCGGTGTATGAAACCAGAGAACGCTCTGATCGGCCTGAAAAGGAAGAAAAAGGCAGGTGGGAGGACACCCGTCGGGAGCGGGAGTCATCCTTTGGGGAGAGAGCATCAGCCGACCGGGAGCGTGAGTCACCAGGCCGGGAGCAATATGAAAGCCGGGATGAGTCTTATCGGAAGGATTATGAAAGGTATGAAGGGGCTTCGGCTGAGGCGCCGAAAATCGAAGATGAGGCCGCTTCTGCCGCTTCTTTGGAGAAAGCACAGACCATTGAAGAACTGATTCGTTCGCACAAAAAAGAAGAGGCCATGCGCCTGGCCAGGGAAGAGGAGCTTGATGCCATTGACAGACAAAGCGATGAAATGCCTGAGTTTGACCTCCGCCAGGCGGTCATTTTCTCGGAGATATTGAACAAAAAATATAATTAATTTTTTATCACTTTCTTCGAAATTTTTTTTATCTTTGCCTTAGTTGTATAAACAAAAAAGACAATCAGCCTGATTCTGGAGTAGTCCATGATCAGGTGTTTTTCTGTACACCCCCTGTTTTTTTACAGGTATCACAATGTGATCACTTATAGCCTTTGTTGCACTTGGAAAAGGGTAAGTGGTTCTTTTTTTTTTACCTGCGGGGGAATAAAATGATAACAGACAATTGGTGATCTGGTATTTTGCTTCCGGATAATCCGGGCTGAGCGAAATCAGATTTTTTACTTTAAGGGATAAGCTTATGAACCAGGTTAAGTATTTTACAAAAGAAGGCCTTGAGAAGCTGAAAGAGGAGCTGGAACAGCTGAAGTCTGTTGAACGTCCTGCCATTTCTCAGCAGATCGCTGAGGCCAGGGAGAAAGGGGACCTCTCGGAGAATGCCGAGTATGATGCAGCCAAAAATGAACAGGGGATGCTGGAACTCAGGATATCCAAGCTGGAAGATACCCTCAGAAACGCCCGTGTGATCGACGAAAGTCAGCTTGATGACAGCAAGGTGTCCATTTTGTCAAAGGTCAAGCTGAAAAATATGAAAAACAACGCTGTGATGGAATATACCCTGGTGCCTGAAAACGAAGCCGAAATCAAAAAGGGTAAAATTTCTGTGAACTCTCCCATTGCCCGGGGCCTGCTGGGCAAAGAAACCGGGGATGAAGTTGAGATTGAAGTACCTGCGGGNTTGATGACCTTCAAGGTAATGGATATATCCCGGTAACCTGTATTCCGTTGGTTGCCGGTGTTTTACGGTTTGCCGCTGTTCTNNCTGACCGGATGCGTTTTTTTTAATCAAATTCATTAGCCATGGCAACNATATTCACCAAGATCATTGAAGGGGANATTCCTTCTTATAAGATTGCCGAGGATGAGAACTACCTTGCATTCCTGGATATCAATCCCCTGGCAAAGGGGCATACCCTGGTGATCCCCAAAAAGGAAGTGGATTATCTTTTTGAACTGGATGATGACACCTATAAGGGGCTCTGGTTATTTGCCAAAAAAGTAGCAATCGCCCTTGACCGGACAATGGTCTGTGAACGGATTGGGGTGGCTGTGGTAGGCCTGGAAGTGCCTCATGCACATATTCACCTGGTCCCGATCGACGGGGTGTATGACATCGATTTCAGCAAGGAAAAACTATCGTTGAGTGCAGATGAGTTCACAATGATTGCGCAACGGGTCTCTGAAGCGGTGGAGGGGTAATTGAGTCAGATAGGCTATCTTTTAATCCTGCCGGGATTATCGCTGATGAATGCTTTCCATCCGGTGTAAGATTTTTTCTGGTCACTTGCGGCTTCCCCCCCCTGGTAATGGTGGCACAATGCCACCCCCAGGGCGTCAGTGCTATCCAGGCTGTCAGGCATTCCCCTGATCTGCAGTATCCGGCACAACATTGCGGCGACCTGTTCTTTTGAAGCACCCCCCTTGCCCGTAATGGCCATTTTAATTTTTCGAGGGGAATACTCTGAGACGGGGATGTCACGATGCAGGGCAGCAGCGATGGCCACTCCCTGTGCGCGTCCCAGCTTGAGCATCGACTGGATGTTTTTGCCGTAAAAAGGGCTTTCGATGGCCAGTTCATCGGGGTGATAGTGGTCGATGTTGCGGAGGACGGTTTCAAATATTTTCTTCAGCTTCAGTGCATGGTTCCCCAGCTTGCTGAGATTCAGAACGTCCATGGCAATCACCTCAACCGACTTATTCTGTATGCCAATCACACCCAGCCCCATGTTGTTGGTGCCGGGGTCAATGCCCATTATAATTTTGTCAAAGGTCACGATGTACAATGCCGGTTACTGCAGAAACCGCTGTTTATTCATTAATAATATCCCACCATACCCTGTCATACATGGTCACTTCAGCGGGTACATTTTCTGAATTACGGGTGAGCTCATCTTCCGGATAGAGCATCCTTCTGGGAATCATATCTGAAGCCTCTTCGTAGGGTGTCAGCTCCGGGTATCCCGTTCGNCTGTAGTCGGCCCATGCTTCCGGGGTGTAAGCCAATGCAATATATTTGGCTTCCATGATCTGTTTCAGCGTCACGTTCTCAATATNCGCATAGGTGTTTTCCCATTCCGGATCGGTTCCTTTTACATCGTAAAATTCCAGAGATGCACGGACGCCCTCAGAAAATGCCTGGTCTGCCTGCTGCTGCTGCCCGGTCCGGTAAAACACTTCAGCCTGGATAAATTTCAGTTCTGCATAGGTGATCATGGGGTAGGGGCTGTTCTCCCGGGCCACGGCATTCCCGTGGTAAGAGGCATTGTAGTTGCTTTCACCAGGTGCCGATCCCACACGGTTATTGTTGACGTTCAGCCTTACAAGCCCTGGTAGCCGGGGATCATCTGAAGATGTAAGTATGTCTGCCAGGGCGCTGCCAACCCGTACATTCCGGATGCGTTGATTGTATGTATGGATGGGGTTCGGGTTGTTTCTCATATCAGGGAAACGGTATAACATGTTGTCCTGATTTCCAGTCATAAGATCGCTTCCGGTAAACTCATGCTGCATCAGGTCATAACTGTCATACCTGTGTGCAATGCGCAATGTCAGTCGCATTCTGAGGGTGTTGGCGGCTTTAATCCAAAGCTGGAGATCCCCCCCGTAAATGTGGTCGGTTTCCTGATCGGGTGTGGTCCCTCCCGTTTCCATGGCGCGGTAAAGGTTGCTTACCCCCTGTTCCAGCTCATTGACAAGTTCCATGAGAACGTCCTCCTGGGCGTCGTATTCCGGCATCCGGCTGGCATCATGGTAATAGGCGGCATAGGTATAGGGAATGTCTCCGAATGCATCGGTCATGATCGAAAATGCGTAGGCCTTCATGATCCTGCCGATGCCCTGGTAGGCATAGGAACCCGCCTCTTCCCCGTTAACTATGAGGGATTCAGTGTAGGGGAAGATATAATTATAAAAGTTTGACCAGATCTCGTTGGTATGTGCGGGGTCAAGGTTGTACCTGTCCACCCTTTCTTCCATCCCGCGAACACCTCCCAGGTGTTGCATCCAGATGGATGTGTAGCGGTTCATTCTGTCCATCTGCCAGTAAATGAGGTTGCTTTGTCCGACAGGAAGAGCTTCCTCGAGCAGTTCCATAGGGTCTCTCTGGTCTTCGTTTGTCATGGAGTCCAGGTCACATCCGGTAACCAGGAAAACCATTGCCAGGATTGTCGCAAGTGTTGTCAGCCCGGATGTTGTGCGGAATAATAATTGCTTATTCATAAAAGGTCAATTGCTATGTTGTCAGCGTGTTAACATTTTTGCCCGGTTGTAAGGGCATTTACCTTCCACAAATATACACCCTTTTGAAAAACGGTATCCGTTAAATTTTCCGGGCAACTTTGTGGTGTACTAATTTTTGTCTAAATATTATTGTAAAGCCGTGATTTATTTATATATTTACTCATGGAAAACAAGTTTAGTTTCGATTAAAGTTTAATTCACCTTTTTACTAACTAAATTTTTAACAACATGAAGCGTATTCTGATTTTGATGGGTGTCCTGCTTTTTCTGGGCGGACCCATATTCGGGCAACAGATTCGTGTTTCCGGAACTGTAACAAGTGCTGAGGACGGATCAACGCTGCCCGGAGTAACAGTTGCAGTGCAGGGTACTACCCTGGGAACCATCACTGATGCAGAAGGGCATTATGAATTGGATGTGGCCCGGGATGCCACGTTGGTGTTTACCTTTATCGGGATGCAGAGAAGGGAAGTGCCGGTGGAAGGCCGTGCCGTCATCAACGTGGAATTACAACGTGACCTCGCCCTGCTGGATGAGGTGGTGGTGGTGGGTTACGGTACCCGCCTTAAATATGAGTTATCAGGCTCTATCTCCTCCTTGCGGAGTGAGGATATTGCCGGGCATACCATGCCGAGTTTCGAGACCGCCCTGCACGGCAGGACGGCAGGAGTGCATATTTCTGCCGGTAGTGGTAAGCTCGGACAGGCCGTTCGTACAAGGGTGCGCGGGTCTTCATCCATTTCTGCGAGCAACCAGCCGCTGTATGTCATTGATGGCATACCGGTGCAGTCAGATAACCTGGGTGCAGGCGGCAATGAGCCGACCAACCCGCTTGCCGACCTGAATCCCGGAGATATTGAGTCGATCGAGGTGCTGAAAGATGCCTCGGCAGCGGCCATTTACGGGTCAAGGGCCTCCAACGGGGTGATCATCATTACCACCAAACGGGGCCGTCCCGGTGCCACGCGGATCAATGTAACTTCACAGTACGGGTTCAGCGAGGCTTCCAACAAGGTTGGTTACCTGAACAGGGAGCAATACCTTGACCTGTTCAGAACGGCTTATTCCAACTCTGCCGGTGGTCCGGAGGAGCCTTTCGTTATCTGGAGTGACTGGACAGATGCCCTGGACTGGGGCCTTGCCTACTGGCGCGACCCGGATAATCCGACTGACCTGACCCAGGGTCCTGACACCAACTGGGAAGACCAGGCTCTCCGCCAGGGCGGATCACGGCAGTTTGACATCAATGCTTCAGGGGGTAGCGAGGAAACACAATATTATGTGGCATTGTCTTACACCGACCAGGAAGCGGTTATTGTGGGGAACTCCTTTGACAGGGTCAGTGGCCGGATTAACCTGGATCAGAAGGTGAGCGATGTGTTGTCTTTCGGGATGAATATGAATCTGTCAAGATCCAGGAACTTCCGGGTGGCCAATGACAGGGCTTTTGCCACACCACTTCAGATGATTGCCCTGCCATCTGTGCAGCCCACCCACGATCCCCACACAGGTGAGCTGAATCGCCGGACTGTGTACGAAAACGGTTTGGTGGTAAGGGAATACAATAACTTTGATACGGAAATTTTCCGGAACTTCGGTAATTTGTTTGCCAGTTTACAGATCACTCCCAACCTGACCTTCAGGTCGGAGGCTGGTATAGATATTCTCCGGCAGCATGAATGGGAATACCAGGGGCGGCTGACCAATGACGGTGGACCTGCCGGATTTGGGTTTGACAGAAACGTATCTTCCAGGGTATACAGCCTGGAGAACTATTTTACCTACCAGCAGGAGTTTGCAGAAGTGCTTGAGTTGGATTTTCTGCTCGGTACCAGTTTACAATATGCGGATCTTGATTTTTCTTCCGCCACAGGAAGGGGGTTTCCCAGCGACGAATTCAGAAGGTTGGCCAGTGCAGCTGAAATAACCAGTGCTTCTGCCAGTGCCACGGGTTATCGCTATAACTCTTTTTTCACCCGTGCCAACATGAAATTGCTTGACAGCTACCTCTTTACTTTGAGTGCACGTGCTGACGGCTCTTCCAGGTTCGGAGCCGATAACCGTTATGGGTTCTTTCCCTCTGCATCAGCTGCATGGCTGGTGACAGAGGAGGATTTCCTGTCAGATAACTATTACATCAGCTTTTTGAAACCACGTGTCAGCTGGGGCCTTACAGGTAACTCGGAAATTGACAACTTTGCCGCCCGTGGTCTCTATACGGGAAGCAACTATGCCGGCTTGTGGGGAGTAGTCTCCGGCAGCCTGCCCAGCGAAGACCTGAGGTGGGAGTCCACCACCCAGGTGAATGCCGGTATCGACTTTGGCTTCTTCAATGACCGCGTCACCGGTGAGATCGACTATTATATCAAGAAAACCGAAGACCTGCTGCTCAACGTTCAGGTTCCCGCCACGAGTGGATATACCACGGTATACCAAAACGTGGGCAACATGGAGAATAAGGGATGGGAGTTTGTGTTGAATACGGTCAATTTTGACAGGGCTTTCAGGTGGAATACCAGCTTTAACATTGCCTTCAACCAGAACAAGGTAACCGATCTGGACGGGCAGATTATCTCTTCAGGTATATGGCGCGTAATGGAAGGCCAGCCCATTGGTGTGTTTTACACCAAGGAATATGCCGGAGTTGACCCCGCCAACGGAAATGCGCTTTTCTACCTGAACGAAGAAGGTGACGAAACAACCACCAGCCTGGCCGCCGCTGCCAACAGGATCGTTGGCGATCCGAACCCGGATTTCTGGGGTGGGTTTACCAATACTTTCAGGTATGGCGGATTTGACCTGAGTGTGATGTTCCAGTTTGTTTACGGACATGATATTTATAATCATGGTCGCCAGTGGCAGGCAGACGGCTTCTCCTGGTTTGACAATCAGACAGTCGACTTTTACGAAGATCACTGGAGGCAACCCGGAGATGACACCTACTATCCGCAGCCCAGATTTTTCTTAGGAAACGGTTATGGTGTGTCCAGTATGCTGATCTTCGATGCCTCCTATATCCGGCTGAAGGACCTCACACTGGGTTATACCCTCCCGGATGAACTTGTTTCGCGGGCGAATCTGCAGAATGTCCGGATATTCCTGAGGGGATACAACCTGCTGACCTTCACCGATTATCCCGGCTGGGATCCGGAAACCAGTGCCCCGGACCAGGCAGGTATCGGAACACAGGCTTCCAATATCAGGCAGGGGTGGGACTTTTACACTGCACCCCAGCCCAGAACATTCACTTTCGGTATTAACCTGGGTATTTGATAACGGACAAGGAACACTTTTTTAACCAAAAAACTTTAGCAATGAAGACAAATAAAATAATCACTTATATCAGTGTTCTGCTTCTGGCTGCAGTGGTGTTTTCCTGTGAAGACTTCCTGGATATCAATCCCCAGCAGGCAGTGGATGCTGAACAAGTTTACAACGATCACAACGGGGTGACTAATGCACTCAACGGTGCGTATTCAATAGTCGCCGGGGGTAACTTTTACGCAGGGACCAGTATTTTTCACAGCGACCTGGTGGCCAACTCCGGCGAGATGAACTGGATCGGAACTTTTATCCAGTACCGGCAGATGGACTGGAAGGCCATGGATACCAATGACGGGTTTATTGCAGGAAAGTGGAACCAGGCTTACAGGGCCATTGACATTGTGAACAATGTCCTGGATAATCTGGATGTGGTTCAGGAAGCCCACAGGGCACGTGTGGAAGGTGAGGCAAAGTTCCTCCGGGGGATCATGTACCTGGAACTGGTTCGGTTTTTTGCCGCAAGTCCTTACGTGGGGGGTGCAGCCAATAATCAGGACGGGGTGCCACTGGTGCTTTCTCCCACCCCTACATCGGGTATTACTGATGCGCACTATGTTTCGAGGGCTTCCGTTTCAGCGGTCTATGACCAGATACTGACAGACCTTGGCAGTGCCAAAACCCTATTGACCGCTGCCGGTATCGGCACCGGGGCCGGTTCCAATGGCGGGCGGGCTACCCCGACCACAGCAGCCGCTTTCCTGGCCCGTGTTTACATGGATATGGAGAATTGGCCCAATGCAGCAGCAGAGGCCAACGAGGTGATCAATAACCTGGGAGGTTACGGGGCCCTGAACGATACGCCCCGTGAGGCTTTCAACAACGATGAATACACCAGCGAGGATGTATTCATGATCAACCAGAACGTTACCAGCAATGCCGGACAGGCAAATGCCGGGATCGGAACGTTTTTTGCCAGTCTTGAGGGTTACGGAAGGGGCGATGTGCATATCAGCACCAGTCATTTTGAGCATTTTGAAGAAGGCGACCTCAGGACAACCCTGACCGATGATCCCTCCATTATTGACATCAGCAATGTGCCCGGGATGTATTACATCGGGATCGGAACCGACCCCGGCAATGTCATGAGCAGCAAATGGGGAAAATTTGATGCAAATATCAATGTGATCCGCCTGGCAGAGATGATCCTCACCCGGGCCGAGGCCAATTTCAGGAATGGTACTGCAGCAGGTGCACCGCCGATTGCAGATATCAATGCCATCCGCAACAGGGCAGGCCTCGGACCGCTGACTCCGGCCAACCTGGATCTGCAGGAAATCCGTGACGAAAGGTATCGCGAACTCTGCTTTGAAGGACACCAGTTGCATGATGTGCGGCGTTTCCGGGAAAATGTGACAGTTCCCTCGGGAGCTGACGCCGGTACAGTGCTGCCCTGGAATCATCCGCGCCTGGTATTGCCCATACCGCAACGTGAAATTGATGTAAACAGCAACCTGACCCAGAACCCGGGTTATTAACAGCTGTTGAATTATAGCTGAAAAGCCCCGGCCGTTTGAGGCCGGGGCTTTTTTTAAACTATCGCAAAAAGATATAGCCTTTTCGGCCTCATATATTTACCTTTGCAGGAAGAAATTGTTTTTCAGACCAAAATAGTGCAGGCGAAAATGGAACAGGAACAACCCCAGCAGAAAGCTGTCAGGATAGGGATCAGCCATGGTGATGTGAATGGCATCAGCTATGAGATCATCATGAAGACCCTCAGTGATTCGCGCATACTCGATTTTTTTATCCCCGTCGTTTACGGATCATCCAAAGTGGCTTCCTATCACAAGA
>SL_3KL_010_SEDDRAFT_10000901_pt1 | contig 26224 bp, 26 predicted proteins | sample SodLakKL_010_SED_2_FD_10381 | JGI IMG/M metagenome (IMG submission 10381) | reverse complement strand
TGTCCTATGGCCGAAGCAGCAAGTATGTCACCGATGATCAAATAAGCCGACAGACCGTGATGATGAAGCTGCGCAAGCTGCAGGATTTAAAGATAGCAGAACCTTTAACTAAGCGCCAGGTAAGAGTGTTATATGTCAATGCAGACGAAGACCACATATCCCTACAGGATGGCAAAAAAACCATCGTTCCCCTCATAAGCATCCACGAAGGAATTAAGCGTCAAGGGAAACGTGGACGGTGTATAAACCCTCATTACATAAGCAGCCATGGTAAATCTACGGAGGAGCTTTGGTTAGAGGCAGCGAAATGGATCTACAAAGCCTATGATGTAGATTGCATAGAAAGGATTTATTTACATGGGGACGGAGCTGCCTGGATAAAAGAAGGAATGAATTGGCTTCCCCAAGCTAAAATGGTTTTAGCCCGTTATCATTTTAATAAAGCAATTATAACCGTGACAGGAAAGCAGCCAGACAAAAGACCAAAGCTATTCGAAACCCTTTTTAAAGGCAATAAAGAAGGCTTTACCATGCTTATCCGTCAGCTTAAAGAAAGTGCGCAAGATGACCCAGAGAAAAAAAGAATTCGAGACTTTAGCGGATATATCAAGAATAACTGGACAGGCATTTCAATTTATAGTCAAGAGAACTATGGTGGAAGCTGTACAGAAGGCCATGTAAGCCACGTACTGTCCAGCCGGTTAAGCAGCCGTCCGATGGGTTGGGGACGTGAAGGATTGAAAATTATGGCTGAACTGAGAGCCTATAAAAGTAGTGGCGGAAGAGTAGAACTTAAGCATCTTAAAGATACCGAATCAAAGTACTGCTTAGGAAAAGGGCTTATAAAGATGTCCTACAAAAAGTTGACACGACCATTAGAGCTGATTATTGACATTTATTAAACATTATGGTAACATGAAAATACATTATACATGCTGGTTCTGGATGAAAGTTAAAACTAGCTTGTAGTGTATTTGGTTTTAGTTATAAGGATGGATGGTTTAGACAATAGAATCTAGTTTGTTCTCTGAATGGACTGGGAAGCAGAGAGGTGTACCACATTAGGTTACCAGGCAGCTGAGAAAAAGAGGCTAAACAAACTCGAGCATTGTAGCTATTAAACTTTAAGGGTTTTTGACATACTTCAAAAGCCCTTTTTTATTAGTTTTAATTATTAGTTCTAATTGACTTAAAATTTAATAAACCTTTAATAGAAGCCAGCACTCATAAATTTCTGATAATAAATTTAGATAAAACAACGTAGAATTTTTAGCTTTTGAAATGACAGAAAATTAAAAAAATTAAAAGCAATATAAAGCTGGCTTTGAGTCAAGCCATGGAATCTGAGAAGAAAAATAAATATTTAATTTAAAGGTAACTCCTGGATATTTTCTGGCCTAAGAATTTTATAATAACTGCACGAAAAAAGGCGGTTATAAAATGAAAGATGAGAGCGATTCCGTTATACAGAAAAATGAAAAGGTTATTTCCTTTAACCATGACATATATCAATATCTCAAAAAAGGCACTTACTATACAAAGATGTATGATTATCCCAATGCTATTAAATACTTTAAAAAAGTTATAGATACTAATACTGAAGATACTTCCATATATTACTCCATTGCGTATAATTTATCAGAAATAAACAAAGATCATCAATATAAGATAATGGATGACTTTTTTATGCAATCCAACCCCTACTATCTTTTTTTAGCCGGCATTTATTACTGTTTAGAAGAAGACGTCAATGGAGCTGAATACTACCTGAAAAAATTCATTATCAAAAAACCCGAAAGCAAATTAAAACTAGAAGCAAACATATTAATCAATAACATCTATGAAACCATACTTTTCCAAAACAATTTAGATTATCTAAAGTTAACCTACAACTATGCAGATAAGATAGATACCGTAAGGGAACAGTTTAGGGTTAAATTTAAATCTTCCTTTATTCAAACAACAATGAATGAATATCTGTATCAGATGGACGACTACATGGTTTCTAATGTTATTTTTTTATATGGACTTCTAGGAAAAAATAACATTGCCGAAGAAGCCCTAAGGCGTTTTATAAAAAGTTCTTTTGTTAAAGAAAAACATATTGAACTGGCCCTTTTATCATTAAAAAAAATAGAAGCCGAAGAACCTTACGAAGTTATGATTAATGATGGAATTTACCAGGTAACTTTAAAAAGTTATATGAAGAGGCATGAAGACACAGAGAAGTTATGCAGCTACTGGAACGACGTCCTTACCTTGGTTATTCATAACATGAAAGCAAGCAAAAAATATGGTGAAGACTCTATAAAAAAAGTCAAGTCATTATGGGCAAGGCTTGTCAATTCCATTTACCCCGATCTTCCGAAGCTAAGTCATATGTCAAAAAAAGCATGGGCTGCTGGGTTAGAACTTACAATAATTGAAGAAAAATGCATTAATATCTCCTACAAGCGGCTTGCCCTTATCTATAACGTTCCCATTTTAAAGATTATAAACAAATTTAATTATATTCAAAAAACTGTTAGATTTTGACTCCTGCTAAGCTAACTGATCCCTAAATAGTTTTACCATGCCCCGTTTCTAATGCTCCGAAGAATCTCTTCGGGGGCTTACAAAAGTAAGCCCCCGATTTCCTCTATATTCTATGGTGAATAGGCTGTGAAAAAATTCCCAAAACTTTTCATTATATGTTAATATTTAATACCTAGATTCTACGTCAGCAAACCCAAAAGCACCCTTAAAGCTATAATGCATATGGGTTTCTTCAAAATTCATCTTTCACCCATTGGGTGAAAGAAAAAAGCTCGAAAACATGTTGAATTATCAGCGTTTACTGCCTAATATATGGTAAAATAATGGTAACAAAAGTAGTGAAAAGGGGTCTAAAATTTGATTAACAAAATTGATTTTAAAGCTAAGAATCTAACATCAAATGCGAGTCTTTTTCTACTACTTGAGAATGCAAAAAGTAACGGGATTTTTGAACTCATTGAAAATGAACTTGTATTTGATAATGACTCAACGAATAAAATTAAGATGAACCATATAAAGACTATGCTCTGCGGTCACTTTATTGGCATTGATAAGTTAGAGCGTCTAAAGCTACTTCAAAATGATCCGCTGGTTAAAGAATTTGACATTCAGGTGAAAGAGCCAGAAACAGTATCACGGTTTTTAGGAAATTTTAGCTTCAAGACAATCCAAGTATTGAGGGATATAAATTTTAAAGTATTCAAAAACCTGCTATCTAAAAGCAAACTAAAATCCATTACCATTGATATTGACAGCAGCGTCGTAAATGTAGAAGGTGTAGCAACAAACAAAGTTCCATACCTACCACGTTAGAGTTGTACCCACGGATATCTCCCTGGGATTATAAGGGTCATGTCCAGAAGCAACCTATTCAATGGAGTTTTGCTTTTTCATCCGGCATCATTGGCTTTTCGTTTTCATATTTCATCAGGGACTCTTTCAAATATTTCTGTTCCTCTTGGTTTACATATTTTTGAAACATCATGCGTTCTGATTATCTCCTTTATCCAAAAATGATTGTCTGTTTTCCAACTTGTAACTTTTTACTGACATTTGTATTCTGTCACATCGATAGGACAGGCGGTCAAGGATTGCCGTGGCTAACGCCGCATCGTCTAGAAACTCCGCCCATTCCTCAAACCCTTTTTTAGTCGTCATACCGGAATGCGCGCTTCTGAAAATCCAGCGTTTCTAGGTTTGTCCTTTCCTTGATCCAGTCATAAATTTGTGCTGCTGACATATCAGGATTCTTTTCAAGACAGTCAATGACAAAAGGCTTATACTTATCAGCCTTCTTGGTGCGGCTTTCAGCAAAAGCTTTTGCTGCGGCATAGTCATCTGGTGTCATATCCCAATATTTCAGAACAGTCTTGTAATCGATCTTCAGCCTTCGCTTTGTCTGACTCTTATTCAGACCATTCCTTTTCAGTTCTTGGATTTTTCCATACATGATCCAATCAACCATCCTTTCATCACCTCCAGATGGAATTATACCATCTGGGAGAGAGTTAATTCGTTAACTATGGAAAATTGTTTGCCAAAAACTATGGAATTTTATTTGCCTGAATCTATGGAATATAGTTTACCACTTACAGGGATTACCTTAATATGGTTTTTTGAGTCAAATATGTCTGCAAATTCTGCCACTTCGTCAGGTTTCATTAAGATTGGCAGAAAACCTCAGAGGTTTCAAGGTTTGGCAGAATGATGTGTTGGTGAAGAGAATGTGAAGAGATATACAGGGAAGAAGAGGAAAGAAAGTGTAGTGAAGAAACAGTATTATTTATTTTTGAAAAAGACAAAAAAGTTAGTTTATGTTATACTTATATCGGAATTTTGTACATTTTGTATAAGTTCCAGGTACATATATTACCAAAATTATCAGGGGAAACAGCAGGAAAAGAATCAATTAAATGTAATATTAGCCTTAGAGGTGGGATAAAATGAAACAGGTGAAGGGCCTTGTATTAGTTTATACGGGAAATGGTAAGGGGAAGACTACTGCTGCATTGGGCTTAGCCTTAAGGGCTTCCGGGCATGATAAAAAGATACTGCTTGTTCAGTTTAAAAAGTGTGATCCCAATTACGGGGAGATAAGAGCCATACATAAATATCTTCCCAATATTAAAGTAATCCAAACAGGAAGAAACCGAATATCTGCTGATGGAGTTTTGGTTGAGGATGACGGCAATCTGGCCTGGAAAGGTTTTTTGTTGGGAAAGGAAGAACTGATCAGCGGTAAATATGACCTGGTGATTTTCGATGAAATCAATGTTGCTGTTGATTATGGTGTGCTGCCGGTGGAGGAGGTTCTTAAAATGCTTTCTCAGCGCCCCTCTCATGTAGATATTGTTTTGACAGGAAGGAATGCTCACCAGGAGATTATTGATGCTGCAGATATGGTTAGTGAAGTAAAAATGATTAAACATCATTATAAAGCTGGTATAAAGGCAAGAGAAGGTATGGAGTTTTAGATAAGACACTAATTATTTTTTTAAGGGAGTGAGTTAACATGCCAGGAAATAGAATTCGTGAGTTTCGCTTGGAAAGGGGGTTAACATTGGGACAGTTGGCGGAGATGTCTGACTTATCCGCTTCCTATTTAAGCACTATTGAACGGGGATTAAAGAAACCTTCGGTTCCCGCGTTAAAACAAATCAGTGAAGCCCTCAATGTATCTCCAGCCATAATTGTGCAAAGTGAAGAGGAAAAATTCACGGGGGAAAAACTTCGCTTCTTAAGGGAGGGCAGGGGAATTTCTGTTGAGGAACTGGCAGAGATCAGCGACCTTCCTATTGGGTTGATTAAAAAGTTTGAAGCTGATGAGATAGAACCGGAATATGAGCAGTTGGAATGCCTGGCAGAAGCTTTAAATTTTACCCTTACGTATTTCATTGAAAAAAATTATTACAAGACAAGCATTGGCTCACGGCTAAAAAAACTTCGGGAATCCCAGGGAATTACCGCAGCTTCTTTGGCTGATAAAGCGGGTGTTTCCGTCGGATTGATCAGTCAAATAGAAAGCAATTACACGATTCCTTCCCTGGATACATTGGAAAAAATTGCCGACAGCCTGGGGACAACTCTTCATTACTTTTTGATGGAGCATGAAAAAGTCGAAAACCTTTTGTCCTCGCTGGGACCTGATATTTTTGAACTGCTCAGTGACCATAAGGTGCAGGCGGTGCTTCGTTCTGTCAGCGATTACAATTCTAATGAGCTGCTTTATGTGCTTAAATATCTTCAGTTTTTTAAGAGAAACCGAAAAATCCTTTCTTGAGGTTAAAACTTCTAAAGAGGAGATAGGATGATGTCCAGAGAAAGGCAGCTATTCCAACAGTTAATATAAGGAGTTATTAGTTTTGAGGAAGAGGTTGTTGTTTCAGCGGTGCGAGCTGTAGTAGACGAAGGGATTGATGTCTTTAAGGCAATTATTGAAGGATTGGTATAGGGGAGCCTTTTTTTTGCTTACGTTATTTAGTAAGGGCAAAAACCTTGTATACCCATTATTTGAAAGTCATCTCGCAGGCAATTTACCAGAAAGCCCCCAAAAAATAAAATGTTAAATTGAATTAAAGATTTGTAATATATAAAGAGGATATTAACATATTTTACTCGAATAAATCATTAATATATATAAATAGCATAAAAAGCGCAAGTATTTACTGCATATCTGTTCCAGATGAGGTAGAGGAGGAAGAAGCACGTGACATCCAGGGCAAGGGTTATGGCGGGAGCTTGTGGATTTACAAGTGTGATAAGAGTTACACGGGTGGACAAAAGAAATGTCAGTGTGAAAATCATATCCGCGTGCAAAATGCTTCGTAAAATGAACGAGGATCTGGCGCTCCTGGATTGGCGCAATAATTTATTCTGCAATATTAATGATTCCGTGGTCTACCGCTCGGCCAACAAGCACTTGATGCACATAGACTGTCCTGTACCCAGCGCAATTATAAAAGTTATACAGATTGAACTGGATGGCATGGCACCCACCAATGTCAGTATGCAGTTCGAAAAATTAGGGCAGGAAGAGGAAATGTAATTTTAAATGTTGATGTGCTCGAAAATTTAGTAGCAGAGAACAATTTCTTCATTACGTGAAAGCTAGGATCCGCAGGAAAGGGTTTTAGCCCCTGTTCTTTAGTAACAGCAAATAGTAGTTTCAGCAAACCCATCCTTATAATGTTTCTCCGGAGAAGGACCTTATGGTCTTTTTTATTGTAGAAAATCTTTTTTGCAGTATAAAAACCACATATGTAAAGGTAAGCGCTATTGCAATTTGTTGAAATATTTGATACATATAGATGTGAAGTAATAAAGAAGCCTATAATTATCAAGAAAGGAGGAACAGTAATGGATTTATTATTTAAAGACAATATGCATAAAAAATACTTTGAAGATTTTCTAAGAGTTTTTGATATGGATCCCGCAGACAAAGAATTATATTCAACCGTTTACTTAATTTGCGGAGTCAGTGAATTCGAAATAATAGGACGATATATTGATACTGGAAGAAAAATTATTCACCTGGAGAGTTTACTGAATTCGGAGGATTTCTACACCATGGAAGTGATGAATCAGGAAATGGCAAGGCTGGGTGCTGCTATTTATACTGGCACTCAATGTGATGTGGCCGACTGTTTCAGTCAGCTGAAAGGGCCGGAATTAAAAGTAGCGCTGAATGCATTGGAGCTGAGATTTGGCGGCGGGGAGTCAATTTCAGACTGAAAGGACAGACATGGTAGTTCTAAATATTTGCGGCATAACAAAATATTTTGGCAGCAGCCTGATTCTGAAGGACATTCACCTGGACGTAAACGAGAATGAAAAAATTGGATTGATCGGGCCAAATGGTTCCGGTAAAACTACGTTGTTGAAGGTGATAACCGAAGAAGAAGAGCCTGATGAAGGTTATTTTGTTTATGGAAAAGGAGTTTCTTCGGGTTATCTAAAACAAAATAACGAGATTCCCGGAGAAAAAACCCTTTATGAACAGTTAAAGAGTTCCCTGGAACATCTCTACCGGCTTAAAGATGAGTTGACACAGCTGGAAAGGGAGATGCAGAGGGAAGAAATAAAAAGTACCCCCCAGGCTTTGGACAAGGTTATGGAACGATATGCCAGAAAGGTAAACTTTTTTGAAAACCAGGAGGGGTATACCCTGGAGAGCAGGATTAAACAGGTGGCCTTTGGTTTGGGTTTCAGTGCGGAGGATTTGGAACGGCCGGTGTTAAGCTTTAGTGGTGGAGAAAAGACTTCTATGCATTTAGCTTCTCTGCTTTTAGAACGCCATGACCTGCTGCTTTTAGATGAACCTACAAACTATCTGGATTCCCGGGCAGTGGAATGGCTGGAGGATTATTTAAGGAGCTGGGAAGGAGCTCTCCTGGTTATATCCCATGACCGTTTTTTTTTAGATAGGATCGTCAGCAGCGTAGCTGCAATAGAAAATCATTCCCTAAAAAAGTATAGAGGGAATTATTCGGACTATAAGAAGCAGCTGGAGTTGGAACAACTCAGCCTCCAGCGGACAATGAGCAAGCAGCAGGCTTTCATTAAAAAGGAAGAAGAGTTAATCAGGACCTCTGGAGGGAAAGAGAGGGAAAAGCGTCAAGCAAAAAGCAGGGAAAAAAGACTGCAGAAGATAGAAAGAGTTGACCATATCCAGCGGGAAAAGAAAATGGGTTTATCTTTTGAATGCAGCGGCCGGGCCAGCCAGGAAGTGGTTGTATTCAAAGAGGTGTCAAAGGTTTTTGGCGAGACAGAGCTCTTTAAAGGGGTTTCCTTTACCCTGAGGTGGGGAGATAAGGCCGCGCTGATTGGCCCTAATGGCTCAGGCAAAACAACTCTTTTAAAAATGATTACCAACTCTGAAGAACCCTCTCAGGGCCAGATTAACATTGGCCCCAGCGTAAAAATATCGTATTTTGAACAGGAACAGAAACAGCTTAATCCGGAGCATACACTTTTGGAAGAAATTATGAACTGCCAATCTTTTACCTTGACGGAAGCCAGGAGTTACCTGGGAAGGTACCTTTTTAAAGGGGATGAAGTTTTTAAAAAGATAAAAGATTTGAGTGGAGGAGAAAAGAGCAGGCTGGTTTTGGCCAGGACAGCTCTTTCTAAAGGGAACTTTCTCATTCTGGATGAGCCCACTAATCACCTGGATATAAAAGGGATGACCGAACTTGAGCAGGCTCTCGCCCTATATCAGGGCACTCTGCTGATAGTTTCTCATGACCGTTATTTTATTGCTAATTTAGCGGATAAGATCCTGGAAATTGAAAGGGGACAGGTAAAACTATATAAATGCAGTTACCAGGAATACCTGGAGGAAAAGAATAGACAAAAAGAAGAGGATTTACCCTCTAACAAAGAAAAGGAATATGACCGCCGGGAAGCCCGCCGCAGGGAAAAGGAACAGAGGGAAGAAATGCTGGCTCGCCGCAGAGAAAAACGAGCTGTGGAAGCCAAATTAAATGAACTGGAACAAAAAATTGATACCCTGGAAATTCGAGTCGCCTTATTGGAGAAAAAAATGTCAGATCCCCTTCTTTATGATAATTTTGAAGAAGTCCGAAGTTTAAATGAAGAACATCGTTACCTAAAGGGACAGCTGGAAGAATTTTACCTGCAGTGGGAAAAAATAAGTATAAAATCGGAAAAGAATACTTGAAAAAATTTCCTTATAATTATATAGTAATAATAAGATAATTGTAAAAATAGCGGGAGAGGTGGCGAAATTGAGAAAATTATTGGCTTTTTTAATTATTATGCTTTTATTACTTCCTTTCACCGGGTGCAGGAGAGACCAGGATTATGACCTGGATTATTCCCTGGTTGACCGCGATGGAAGTAATTCAGGCAATGTGGAGCAGGAAACCGATCCGGACAGTGAGGAACCCGAAGGAGAAGAGGAAATTGACGGCTCGGAGGAACCCACGCTGGAGGATTTTTTTGAACCGGTATATGTTACGGTCACCGGATCATCGGTCAACTTAAGGGAAGGCCCGGGAACTAAGTTTGATAAAGTTGGCTCTGCCCAGGCGGGGGATCGCCTTGAAGTAATTTATTTTATGGAACATTGGATAAATATTAAAATGCAGGATGGCCAGGAAGGTTTTATCGCCGGATGGCTGACTGATGCTAAGCTCCCTCAACCGGACAGCGCCAATCTGGAGGAAGAAATATTAGAGGTAGTACCTTAAAAGATTTCATTTTTGCATGTTATTTTGTTATAATTTAAGTGGCTCTGAAAAAATACGCCTGTATTTTCCCACCCCGGTATTTTTTGTTTACCCTTTAGAACTGGGGTTTTTTTTATCTCTTTTCACCGGAAGGAATTAATTAAGATTTGTCTAAATAACTTAGGTATGAAGTTTATTTCAAGGAGTGTAGCCATTGCGACGAATTAATGTCGAAGTTATTACCCAAAATATTGCGGAGATGTGCTGCGAGGCAAATTTTAACCTGGGTAAGGATATCATTGAAGGTCTTACAGAAGCATTAAAAAATGAGGAATCTCCAGTGGGAAGAGACGTAATTCAACAGATTTTGAATAATGCTGAGATCTCCTCCCGGGATGGGGTCCCCCTATGTCAGGATACCGGTTTTGCGGTGGTATTCATTGAACTTGGACAGGAAGTGTCATTGGTAGGAGGAGATCTGGATGAAGCTATTAACAAAGGGGTTAGGGAAGGTTATCATCGCTGTTATCTGCGAAAATCTATGGTCAATGATCCTTTAATGCGGGACAATACCGGCGATAATACTCCGGCAGTAGTTCACTATAATATTGTCCCGGGAAATAATATAAAAATCACTTTTGTCCCCAAGGGTGGAGGAAGTGAAAATATGAGCCGAATAAAAATGCTGAAGCCCACGGAAGGGGAATCGGGGATCATAGACTTTGTGCTGGAAACAGTGAATGCTGCCGGCGCTAATGCCTGTCCCCCTGTGGTAATAGGAGTGGGAATCGGAGGTACCTTCGAAACCTGTGCACTTCTGGCAAAAAAAGCTCTTTTAAGGCCCCTTCAACAGGTGAACAGTAATGTTTATTATGCTGACCTGGAAAAACGATTATGTTTGGCGGTCAACTGCCTGGGAATTGGCCCACAGGGTTTCGGAGGAAGGATTACAGCACTGGCAGTACACATAGAGGCTGCTCCAACCCACATCGCCTGTCTTCCCACAGCAGTAAATTTAAACTGTCATGCTTCAAGACATGTACAGAGAATATTATAGCGGGGTGATATCATGTCCGGTATGAAAGTAAGCCTTCCCTTGACCGAACAGATGATTCATGATTTAAGATGCGGGGACCAGCTTTTATTATCAGGTTTTTTGTATACCGCCAGGGATGCTGCCCATAAGAGACTGGTGGAAAGCCTTTCGAAGAATGGAAAGCTGCCGGTGGAACTGAAAAGCCAGGTAATATATTACGCGGGGCCCACACCGGCGCCTCCGGGTAGGGTAATAGGATCGGCCGGCCCAACTACCAGTCAGCGTATGGATTCCATGACCATACCCTTATTGGAATATGGTGTTAAGGGTTTAATCGGGAAGGGCAGCCGCTCCGAAGAAGTAAAAAAAGCCTTGGTTCAGCATAAAGCAGTTTATCTTGCAGCCACCGGCGGGGCTGGTGCTCTGCTGGCCCAAAGAATTAAGTCTGCCGAGATAGTGGCCTATGAAGATCTTGGGCCGGAGGCCATATATAAACTGGAGGTACAGGAGTTTCCTGTAGTAGTAATTAATGATATTAATGGGAATGATTTATATGAAGCAGGACAAAAAGCCTACAAAAGGTTGATTTGATACAAGGCCATGTCGCCCTGGTAATTTTGAAAAATTAAATGTTCGCTTGTCAAAAAAAGGATACAAAAGGGTCCAGAAAAGGTGTGAATATGGATAAAAAGGAAAAGTTTATTTTAATAGATGGAAACAGCCTGGCCAGTAGAGCTTTTTACGCTCTCCCCCTGTTAACTACCTCCCGGGGACAGTACACCAACGCTGTTTATGGATTTGTCACCATGCTGCTTCGTCTACTGCAGGAAGAAAAGCCTGATTATGCTGCAGTGGCTTTTGACAAGGCAGCCCCTACGTTCAGGCACAAGGCTTATGAACAGTATAAAGCCCAGAGAATGGAAAGCCCTACTGAATACAGAGAACAGATCCCTTTAATTAAAGAAGTGTTAACAGCCTTTTCCATACCTTTTTATGAACTGGATGGTTTTGAAGCGGACGACCTGATCGGCACCTACAGCAGGAAAGCGGAGGATAACCGGCTGGAAACCTTGGTGCTAACGGGGGATGCCGATATTTTTCAATTGATTTCCCCCTTTGTTAAAGTCCTGATGACTCGAAAAGGGATCACCACCGTAGAATTAGTTGACCAGGAAAGGCTAAAGGAAAAGTATGGGTTAGCCCCTGAACAAGTTGCGGATTTTAAGGCTCTCAAGGGTGATCCCACAGACAATATTCCCGGTATTCCTGGAGTCGGGGAAAAGACAGCTCTTAGACTATTGGATGAATTTGGTTCATTAGAAGGTATACTGGAGAATGCCCACCAGATTAAGCAGAAAAAGCTGAGAGAAAAAATTGAAGAATATCGGGAACAATCCCTTCTCAGCAAACAGTTGGCTACCATTATTACAGATGTGGAGGACAACTTTGATTTGCAGCAGTGCCGGGTAGAGACTGAAAGAATCAACTACAGCCATTTGCGGGAACTCTTTAGGACTCTTGAATTCAACTCTCTTTTAGAAAGACTTCCAGAGTCTCCTGAGGAGGAAAGCTGTGGGGAAATTTTTGCAGAGGCGGAAGTAATAACAGACTTGGGCCGTTTGAGTATCCTGGCAGACAAATTATTGGAGGGAGAGACCCTGGCTGTTCTCTTGGAGGCCACAGAAGCTAATCCTTTCAAGGCGTTTATGGCAGGAATAACCCTAAGCCTTGGGCCTGATAGTGCATATTATCTTCCTCTGTGTCACCAGGGAAAAGAAAATTGTTTGGATAAAGAAAAGGTGCTGGAAATCCTAAAGCCCTGTTTTGAAGACCCAAAAATTAAAAAAATATGTCCTGATGCAAAGTTTATTTTAAACTGTTTAAAAAAAGAGGAGATTTTTTTGCAGGGGCTTTATTTTGATCCTTTTATTGCATCATATTTATTATCTCCGGGTAAGCCGCCCCAGAAAATATCTGAGATCATTAGAGAATACTTAAACCTGGACCTGCCTCCCCGGGAAGCAATATTGGGGAAAGGGTCTAAGGCTAAAAAAATAACGGAGATTGATTTCAATGAAATAAAGAAAATAAGCTGTACTGAAGGAACCCTGCTTTTTGAACTCTATCGGGTTTTATTAGAACAACTAAAGGAAAAGGATTTGGAAACACTTTTCTTTACCCTGGAGATGCCTTTAATTGAAGTGCTTTCCGCTATGGAAACCGAAGGGATAACGGTACAAAAAGAAATATTAGAGCATATGTCCGAAGAGATTAGGAATAAAATAGAAAAAATAGAGTCGAATATTTATAGCCTGGCCGGAGAGAATTTTAATTTAAATTCTCCCAAACAGCTGGCCTTCATATTATTTGAAAAATTACGTTTACCGACTTACAAAAAGACAAAAACCGGCTATTCCACCAGTGCAGAGGTTTTGGAGGGGCTGGCACCCCAGCATGAAATAGCTGAACAAATCTTGAAATATAGACAGCTGATAAAACTGCAGGGGACCTATGTTGAAGGCTTGATTCCCTTGATAAATCAGGAAACCGGAAAAATTCACACAACATTTAAACAAAATGTGACTGCTACCGGACGTTTAAGCAGTATTGAACCCAATTTACAGAACATTCCCATCAGGCTGGAGGAAGCCAGGAAGATAAGAAAAGCCTTTGTTTCCCGGAGTCCCGACAGTTACCTTTTGGCGTCAGATTATTCCCAGATCGAGCTGAGAATTTTAGCCCACATTTCTGAAGATCTACAGTTGGTAGACTCATTCTTAAGAGATGAGGATATACACCAGAGGACAGCCGCAGAAGTTTTTGAACTACCTCTGGAGGCCGTTTCATCTCAGATGAGAAATAGCGCTAAGGTTGTTAATTTTGGAATCGTTTATGGTATGAGTGACTACGGTTTGTCACAGAATCTAGGGATTGATAGAAAAGAAGCCAAAAAGTATATACAGAGTTACTTTGAAAAGTATCCGGGGGTTAAAGAGTATTCTGAAAAAATTATTCAAAAAGCCCGGAAAGATGGTTATGTCACTACCATTTTTAATCGACGAAGGTATCTTTCCGATATCAACCACCGGAATAGTAATATTCGCAGTTTTGCAGAAAGGACTGCTATAAATACCCCTATTCAGGGTTCGGCAGCCGATCTGATAAAAAAAGCTATGCTGGATATTTTTGAAGAATTACGGCATCGGCAGTTACAGACCAAAATGCTTTTACAGATACACGATGAATTAATTTTTGAGGTGCCCGCCGAGGAACTATCTGAAATTGGCAAAATGGTCAAGGATATCATGGAAAATAACTTTAAATTAAGGGTGCCTTTAAAAGTAGACTTAAAAGTAGGAAAAGATTTATATGATATGGATAAACTTGTGCTGTAAAGGAGGAAGAAAAGTTTGCCAGAACTTCCGGAGGTTGAAACCATCAAAGAGAGCCTGAAACAAAAAATTTTGTTTAAGAAAATAAAGGCAGTTGAAATATTTTGTCCAAAGTTAATTCAATTTCCCGATCATATAGAATTTGTTAAAAATATTAAAAAGAAGAAAATAAAAGGGTTGGAGAGAAGAGGGAAGTATTTAATTATTAAACTTACCTGCAACAGCAACCTGGTAGTTCACCTGGGAATGACCGGACAATTAATCTATTCGGATTGTCCTTTAGAGCTTGATAAGCACAGCCACTTACTTTTTCACTTTGAAGACGCCAGTCAGCTTCAGTACAGGGATGTCAGGAAATTTGGTTGTTTGTGGCTGGTTAAGGATGGATGGCTCAGGTTTGTGGCCGGTTTGTCCCAGTTAGGCCCGGAGCCTTTAAGCGAACAGTTTACACTGGAGTATTTTCAAAAACTTTTGGATAAAAAGAGTATAATCAAATATCTTCTCCTTTCCCAAAAGAACCTGGCGGGGCTGGGGAATATTTATGTAGACGAAATTCTTTTTCGGGCAGGTATTTCCCCGGAACGTTTTGCCGTGGATCTAACTCTTCAGGAGGGAGAAAAGCTTTATCATTCCATTCGTTTGGTTCTGGAGGAGGCTGTCCTGGCCAGAGGTTCCAGTGTAGTAAATTATATTGATGGAGAAGGGAAAAAAGGCAGCTTTCAAAAAAGATTAAGAGTTTATCGAAGGGCAGGAGAGCTCTGTTTTTCCTGCGGGACTCCAATAAAAAGAATTGTGCTGGCTGGCAGAGGCACATACTATTGTCCTAAATGTCAGCCCCTGTCGCCATCCTCCCGCAGGGGCAATAAAATATAGAACCAGCTCAAGGGTTTACAGGGCCTTTTAAGAACCCTTCTTGGGTTAGACATGCACTCAAAGCGAACTATCCCCATAGTATGATACTGACTAAATAACAGCTCAGTAGGGGGTAACAGCTTTGCAATATTTGTCAGTTATATTATTAGGCCTTGCCGTAAGCCTGGACGGTTTTGGAGTGGGCCTGGCCTACGGTGCTCGAAGCATGAGGATTCCTTTTATTTCCACAGTTATTATCAGTTTTTCTTCTGCCATGGCTATTCTGTTATCCATGCTGACGGGAAAAATGGCATCTTCTTTTTTCTCGCCGGAAGGTGCCACTGTAGTCGGTGGAATAATGCTGGTAGTTATAGGGATTTGGATCACGTATAATGCCATATTTAGTTTCAACAGATCTATTCCCCAGGGGGAAGAAATAGAAGGAGTTAAAAAAGATCAATGTCAGGGAAAAGCCCAAGGTTCTCAGAGCAGACCCTTCTCTTTTTTTTCCGATATTTTAAAAGACCCTCACAAGGCAGATTTTGACAGGTCCGGTGAAATCAGCGGCGGGGAAGCGGTAGCCCTGGGGATTGCCCTGGCTATGGATGCTTTTGGAGCTGGATTCGGGGCAGCTATGATGGGATTCAATCCCTTAATAACCTCGGTGGCTGTAGGGTTCACTAAAATGATTATGCTCCCCGCAGGTTTTTACCTGGGAAACTATTATTTTGCCAGGTGTTTTGGCAGCAGAGTATCCTATTTTTCGGGGTTTGTATTAATCATTTTGGGTCTAATAAACTTGTTCAACATTATGTAAATGAGATTGCTTTACATTTAATATAAACCTTATAGTGGGGTGAAATTTCGTTGCTTACAGTGGGATTAACCGGCGGAATTGCTTGTGGAAAGTCAGAGACAGCAAAATTATTATCTTTAAACGGAGCAAAGATAATTGATTTAGACCAGGTTTCCAGGGAAGTTGTCCAACCTGGCTCGGAGGCCTGGTTGAAAATCATTTCTTTTTTTGGACAAGAAGTATTATGTGGTGATGGCAGCCTGAACAGGAAGAGGCTGGGGGAAATAATATTTGCTGATCCCAAGAAGAGAAAAAAATTAAATGAGATAACCCACGAAACTATTATCAAACAGGTACAGATACAAAAGGATAAATTTAAAGCTGACCCCAGCAACCGGGGGAAGGTGCTGGTGATTATGGCACCGCTTCTGATTGAGGCAGGGATGAATAATATGGTAGATCGGGTAATAGTGGTATATTGTGCTGAAGAAATTCAAAAAAGCAGGCTTATGAAGAGGGAAAATATTGATGAACAAGAAGCCGTAAGAAGAATTCGCTCCCAGATGCCATTGGAGGAAAAGATGCAGTTCGCCAATTACATTATTGATAACAGCGGTTCATTGGAGGAAACTAAAAAGCAGGTGGCTGAAATATGGAACAGTCTTATTATGGTTGCGCTGGATATTTGATTAAATTAACTAAATATGTTTTTATTATGGAGTTGACTTTATGGCCATAAAAATAATGAAAAAAAGATTAGCTGTCAGGGTGCTGATTATTTTAATACTGGTGGTTATTCTCTATTCCAACTCTTTTCAAAGGTTTATTAATCCCATACATTTTAAAGAAACAGTGTATCATTATTCGGAAGTAAATAAGATTGACCCTCTCCTGGTCTCAGCCATTATTCGGGTCGAGAGTAAATTCAATCCGCAGGCTCTCTCCCAAAAAGGGGCAATAGGATTAATGCAGATTATGCCTTCCACGGGTGAATGGGCAGCGGAACAAATGGGTATTCAGGAATTTGAGTCATCACTTTTGTATGATCCTGAAATGAATATAAGGATAGGGACCTGGTATATTTCAAGTCTTCAGAAGGAGTTTGAAGGGGATATGTTCCTGGTTATCGCCGCTTATAACGGAGGAAGGGGAAAGGTTAAGCAGTGGCTTGAACAGGAAATCTGGGACGGAGGGGAAGAGACGATTTCCAACATTCCTTTTCCAGAAACCAGGCAATTTGTGAGGAAAGTTGTGGATAATTATAGAAAATACAAAAAAATATATTAATACTGGTTAATTTAAGCAGGAGAATAACCATTGGTTAGCGAATTTTTCTTTATTAATCGACAGAAAATTTACAAAGTTCGTCATAAAAAGGAGGAGTTGTATTGGCTAGAAAAATTTTTCTCCTGCTGCTGGCCCTGATGCTTATGCTGAGTGTTTTGGGCTGCACGCCGGAAGAGTCTCCCCAGGAACAGCTTCGGGTAGCTTCCTTGGGCAGTCCAGTTAATCTAAATCCATTGTTTATAAGAGATAATTTTTCTTTTGAGGTAGTATCTCTGGTCCATGCAAGCTTGATTACTTTTAACAATGAAACACTGGAGGTAGAACCGTCCCTGGTCAAGGAATGGTCTGTGGAAGACGAAGGCAGGACATATGTTTTGAATTTTAATGACAATGCTAAGTGGACCGACGGAACACCATTAACAGCTGAAGATGCTGCATTTACTTTACGGGTTATCTGTCACCCGGACTTTACAGGTTATCAATATGCCCTGTTTTTTAATGCTATCACTGGTTCTCAGGATTATCATTCTAATCACAACAGTCCCCTGGCGGATGGAAGCATCGAAGGCATAGAAGTAATTGATGAAAATACCTTAAAAATCTCCCTGGATCGGCAGATGGCTCCTTTCCTGACATATCTGAATTTTTTCCCTCTTCCCGCTCATATTTTTGGAGATGTGCCCGTAGCTGAAATGGAAGCCCACGATTACAGCCGAAATCCTGAAGTAACTGCAGGTCCCTATATCCTGAATCAATGGGTAACTGATGAGTACCTGTATTTTGTGTCCAACCCTGATTTTTTCCTGGGGCAGCCAGAAATTGATGAAATTTATTATAGAATTATACCCAACCAGGAGGCCCAACTTATAGAATTGATAAATGGCGATCTGGACCTGATTCCCACTGCAGTTAAATTGGAGGATGTTGAAGAGTTAGAAAAAAACCCAAACATAAAAATTTATTCTAATTTACGTTTGGTATATGATTACCTGGGCTTTAACATGCATAATCCCGAAAGCCCCCTTTATAATAAAGAGGTAAGGCAGGCCCTGTCCATGGTTTTGGACCGGGAAGCCCTGGTTCGGGATATACTCTTGGATTATGGAAGGGTTGCCTACGGCCCACTAACACCCCTGCATTTTCCCTTTGATGAAAATTTCCAGGCTTATTTTGTGGATAAGCAAAAGGCTCTTGAATTGCTGAAGGATGCTGGATATGATGAAGGATTTGAACTGCGGCTGATTCTTAACGCCGGAAACGAGGTAAGGGAAAATGCCGCCCTGATGTTTAAGGAGGCAGCAGAAGCTATTGGTGTAGAAGTTACTATTCAAACTCTGGAATGGCAGGCATATATGGAGGCTGCAATGCAGGGGGATTTTGATGTGATAATTTCAGGACAAGGGTCAGATCCAGACCCAGACCTGACCTTTAACTGGCACAGCCAAAGTCCTTTAAACGAATTGGGTTATGTGAATGAAGAGGTGGACAGCCTCATTGAAGAAGCAGCAGTAGCCCTGGAACAGGCGGAAAGGACTATGCTGTATCGTGAAGCACAGGAAATGATTGTAGATGATGCTCCCATGGTATGGCTATATTACAGAGAAGCCGTACATGGAGCCTCCGACAGACTGATGAATTTTAAACCACATCCCAATAATGTTTTTTATCAAGTACATCTGTGGAAGTTTAAATAGAGGTATATTTATCCCGGTAACACTTCCCCCGGCCCTGGGGCCGGGGGAGATGGAGGCCGATTCATATGAGATCTTTTCTCACCAAACGTATGATCCAGACCCTGGTGGTCCTGGTGGGAGTATCCCTGATAACATTTTTTATGATGAACCTGGCACCGGGGGACCCTTTTATGATGGATCCGGAGATGAGGATGAATCCTGAGGCTGTAGCCCGGTGGAAGGAGTTACGTCAGCTGGATCGACCCCTGCATGAACAGTATTACTCCTGGTTAGTGAATCTTTTGAAAGGAGATTTTGGAATCTCCTTGATTCATAATCGACCGGTGCTGGAATTGATTACCGAAAGACTTCCGGCCACCCTGCTGCTAACCGGGACTTCCCTTTTGGTTGCACTTTTGTTTGCGGTTCCCCTGGGTATATTGTCAGCGGTTAAACAAGGGACTTTTTTGGATAAATGGATATCTTTTTTTACCCTTTGTGGAGTATCCCTGCCAAATTTCTGGTTAGGAATGCTCCTCATTTTATTGTTTGCCTATCATTTAAATTGGCTTCCCGCTTCCAGCCTCAGAACAGTAGGGGTCGCAGCCAGTTTTTACGATTATATTAAACATTTAATTTTACCGGTTGTTGTTTTATCTACCGGCAGCGCCGCTTATTACATAAGGTATATAAGAGCCGGCATCCTGGAGGTCATTGGGCAGGACTATATACTGACTGCTCGAGCCAAGGGCTTGAAAGAAAGTACCGTGCTTTTCCGTCATATTTTAAGAAATTCCATGATTCCTGTAGTTACAGTGGTATCCCTTTCTCTTCCTTTCTTATTTACCGGTGCCATGGTTACCGAATATGTTTTCAGCTGGCCCGGTATGGGCCGTTGGATTATCATGGCTACCCTGTCACGGGATTACCCATCGGTACTGGCGGTGAATGTAATTGTGGCAGCCCTGGTAGTCCTGTGCAACCTGGGGGCTGACCTGCTTTATGCCTATTTTGACCCGCGAATCAAATATAGATGAAAAGAGAGGAAGTAACTTGTTCTTTTACTGGAGGAAGTTTCGAAAAAACCCATTGTCCTGTGCCAGCCTGGTAATTGTGCTGCTTCTTTACTGTATGGCAGCTTTTGCTCCATGGTTGGCCAGTTATGACCCCCACAAGACTGATACACAAAACTGGTTGAATCCACCGGACGGTCAAAACTGGTTTGGGACTGACAGGTTGGGAAGGGATATTTTCAGCCGAGTTGTTTACGGTTCCAGGGTATCTCTCACGGTAGGCTTTATTTCTACAGCTCTGGTGATTCTTATTGGGACGATGTTAGGTTCTTTGGCCGGTTACTATGGGGGATTCTGGGATACTTTGATTATGCGTTTTACCGATGTGATCATGGTTTTCCCTACTCTCTTTCTAATTATTACCCTGGTTTCTTTGTTTGAACCCGGACTTATTTACATAATACTGGTTATAGGTTTCGTGGGTTGGACCAGTGTAGCCAGGCTGGTTCGCGCTGAATTCATATCTTTAAGGGAAAGGGAATTTATTCAGGCAGTTCGAGTTTTAGGGGCTTCTGATTCGAGAATTATCTTCAGACATTTGCTCCCTAATGCCATGGGCACCATTATTGTTGCCGCAACCTTGAGTGTCCCTGCAGCTATATTGGCTGAAGCGGGATTAAGTTTTTTGGGTTTTGGTGTACCTGCTCCAATTCCCAGTTGGGGAAATATGCTCCGGGAAGCCCAAGGATACATGAGACAGGCATGGTGGTATGCAGCTTTTCCGGGTTTCTTCATATTTCTGACGGTCATGGCTTTTAATTTGTTAGGGGAAGGACTTCGAGATGCTATGGATCCATGAACCATGGTAATATGGTGCTGAAGCGAGATGTTATGGGAAGGACAGGGGGGAGCGGCAGTTGAGAATGCCTGTGCTGCAGGTGAAAGAGCTTACCGCCATATTTGATTCTAATACCCCGGAAGCAGTCAAGGCAGTTGACCGGGTTAGTTTTAGTATTTGGCCTGGAGAAGTAGTGGGCCTGGTGGGAGAAAGCGGTTCCGGCAAGACGGTTACTGCTCTGTCCATTTTGAATCTATTGTCACATAAGAAAGGGAAAATTGAAAGAGGAGAAATAATATATAAAGGGGTAGATATTTTGTCCCTGCCGGAAAAAAAAGTAAGGGAGCTCCGGGGCAATGAAATGGCTATCATTTTTCAAGAGCCCTTAACCAGCTTAAATCCGGTCCTTAATGTGGGGCGCCAGATTACTGAGGTGATAAGTACGCACTCCCGTATTTCCCGTAGGGAATCTTGGGAAAANGCTGTTGGCCTTCTGAGACGGGNAGGGATTTCCGATGCNGAAAAGCGGATGAAAGCNTATCCGCATCAGTTGAGCGGAGGTATGAGGCAGAGAGTAGTGATTTCCATGGCTCTGGCCTGCAGCCCAGGGTTACTAATTGCCGATGAACCCACCACGGCATTGGATGTGACCATACAAGCGCAAATACTGGATTATTTGCGGAAGGTCATGGAAAAGGGGCGGATGTCTATGCTCTTTGTCAGCCACGACCTGGGGGTGATTGGAGAGATGTGTGACCGGGTTATGGTGATGTACGCCGGGCGTATACTTGAAACCGGTACAACCATGGAAATATTTAAAACCCCCCTTCATCCTTATACCCGGGCTTTGATAGAGGTTTCAAAAAATATTTCAGTGCCAGGAAAGAAACTACCTGTAGTAACCGGCAGTGTACCTGATTTGTCTAATCTCCCCATGGGCTGTAAATTTCATCCCCGCTGTCCCCAGGTTAGGAAAGTTTGTCGTGAAGCGGAACCGCCGTTAAAAAGTACAGGCAGCACCAACCTGAAGGGCAGGGTATGCCAGGTCAGGTGCTGGAACTATACCAAAATTTAAAAGGGGACCAGCTATGGATTCTCCACTTCTTACTGTTCAATCCTTAACAAAATATTATTCAATAAAAGAGGGATTTCACCAGGCAAATAACAGGGAAGGAAAAGTGCTGGCGGTGGATGACGTCAGCTTTGATATTGGAATCGGTGAAACTCTTAGTATTGTTGGGGAGAGCGGCTGCGGAAAGACTACCCTGGCTAAACTGGTAGTTAGGCTTTTGGAACCCCATGAAGGGAAGATATTTTTTAAAGGTATCGATTTGCTGGGTTTAAATTCTAAAGAAATGAGAAAAATACGAAAAGAAATTCAAATGATTTTTCAGGATCCCTATGCATCTCTGAATCCCCGGTTAACCGTGGGTGAAATTATTGGTGAAGGATTGGAGATTAATAGTAAATTTTCTAAAACCCAGAGAACTTCTGTGATTAAACTCCTTTTGAATGAAGTTGGATTAAACCCCAAAGATACAGACAGGTACCCCCGGGAATTCAGCGGAGGACAAAGGCAGAGAATTAATATTGCCAGGGCTTTAGTTCTGCGTCCCAGCTTGATCATAGCGGATGAGCCCGTATCCGCCTTGGACCTTTCTATTAAATCTCAAATTATTAACTTATTGATGGAATCTCAATCAAAATATAAGTATTCTTACCTGTTCATTTCTCATGATTTAAATTTGGTCAAACATTTCAGCAGCCGTTCCGTAATTATGTACCTGGGACGGATTGTAGAAATGGCTGAGACCCGGGAACTATTTGAAAATCCTCTTCATATATATACCCGAGCTTTAATTTCCGCCGCGCCTCGGCCTTATCCTCAAAGCAGCATGGGTCGTTTTATTTTAAAAGGGGAGGTGCCCAGCCCCTCTAACCCGCCTTCCGGGTGTCACTTTCACCCCCGCTGTCCGCTGGTTAAAAATATTTGTAAGAGGGAAAGGCCACTGCTTAAACAGGTGTCAGATAATCATTTTCTCGCCTGTCATTTACCATGACCTACTTTCAGAGTCAATACACAGAAAAACAATCCAGGTTTCCTCAAAATAAATCTTCCAAGAAGAAAAAAATCATTAGGGGTAGTCTACAGAAGGACAACTATTTAATTTTTTGATATAATTACTAAGAGCCCAAAAAACGCAGATAGCTCAACTATAATTAAGGAGGGGTATTTTTGAAAATAACACTTATTCCTGGTGATGGAATCGGACCGGACATAACAGCGGCAACCTTAAGGGTGATGGAGGCTACCGGTATAAAATTTGATTGGGAAGAAAAAAATGCCGGAGAGGGCGCTATTTCTAAATATGGGACTCCACTCCCCCAGGAAGTCATTGATTCAATAAAAAGAAACAAAATCGCCCTAAAGGGCCCCCTGACGACTCCCATTGGGACGGGTTTTAGGAGTGTCAATGTGGCGTTGAGAAAGGAACTGGACCTCTATGCCAATGTGCGTCCTACCAGAACCTTTAAAGGGGTTAAATCCCGTTATGAAAACATCGACCTGGTAGTGGTCAGAGAAAACACCGAAGACCTGTATGCCGGAATAGAGCATATGGTAGGGGAGGATGCTGCGGAAAGCATAAAAATTATCACCCGCAAAGGTTCCGAAAGGATAGCCAGGTTTGCCTTTGATTACGCTGTAAAGGCGGGCAGAAAAAAAGTAACAGCGGTACATAAGGCCAATATCATGAAGTGTACCGACGGTTTATTTTTAGAATGCGCTCGAAAAATCTCGCAGGAATTTCCGGAAATAGAATTTGAAGACCGGCTGGTGGACAATATGTGCATGCAGCTGGTTCAGAAGCCGGAACTTTATGATGTGATGGTAATGCCTAACCTTTACGGGGATATTGTTTCTGATCTCTGTGCCGGCCTGGTAGGAGGGCTGGGTATGGCCCCAGGTGCTAACATCGGTGAATTAGCAGCAATATTTGAACCGGTACACGGCAGCGCACCCAAGTATGCGGGAATGGATAAAGTGAATCCCTCATCCATGATTCTTTCCGGGGTACTGATGCTGGAATATATGGGAGAAAAAGAAGCAGCGGACCGGGTGTTAAAGGCGGTCAAGGAAGTAATTGCTGAAGGCAAAACGGTTACGTACGACCTGGGGGGTACGGCCAAAACCTCTGAAATGGCAGAGGCTATTGTCGCCAGGATGTAAGAAAAATTTAGTTTTAAAAACATAAAAAACTGCGGGATTCCCGCAGTTTTTTCGTTAAACTCTCCTTTCCCCCTCCTTTAAAAAGAGGGGTTTATTTTGTATGTTTAAATGTATAAAAAAGAAGGCTGAACTCATAATAAGAGTACAAAGGAGGAAAAGTACATGACCGTTGATTTTAAACAGTGTCTTTTATTTAAGGAGACATTCAAGGAGATATTTCAGATGGTGGAACATCACATCGAATTTTGTCCGGCAAAAGACTACGACTGTTCATATTCCTGTCTCAACTGCAAGGCCCGGCTGGGCAGGCTAATTTACAAGAGTATGGACAAATGTCTGGAGATGATTGATTGAATAATCATTCCGCACTTGAAAAAAGTGCTGTTTTATCTTTTAAAGGCTAAAAATATTGAAAAAAGTGATATAATATTGAGTGAATCTGTATTTTTCATAAAAAAGTTACTATCGGGTTGAGGAGGGAAAAACTTGTCTAATTTAACACCTGTAACGGAGAATTTTTACGTGTTTAAAAGTTTTTATTGGGCAATGAACTCAGGAATATTGCTGGATGAAAAAGGCTGGGCGCTTATTGATCCCGGCTATTCTCCTGCGGAGTTGAAAGAAATTGAGTTATTTTTAAAGGAACGTGGGGAGCCTTCTCAGAGTTATCTTATTTACACACACTCTGATTTTGACCATATTGTAGGGGGGCAGCAGTTTCCTTCGGCCAAGGGGATTGCCCAGGAGAGTTTTCTTCGCTGTTTTAAGGAAGAACAGGAGCATTATTTAAAGGAAGCGGATGAAGACCAGGGGATTGTACGGGTAGATTTTTGTTTTCCTTCCCCGGAAATAACCTTTAAAGAAAATCTTGAAATATCCTTCAAAGACGAAAAAATAGGTTTTTATGCTGCTCCGGGGCATACCCGGGACTCCCTGTTCGTGGTATTGAAAAATAAGGGAGTGCTTTTGTCAGGAGATACGCTTTCTGACCAGGAATTTCCCTTGATCCACCACAGTGCCCAACAATATAAAGAAACCTTACAGTTGGCCGGTTCTTTGATGGAACAATTTGATATAAATTACCTGGTGCCGGGACACGGAAACTGGACTGACAGCAGGAAGGAAATAAAAAGTAGAGTTGATCAGGATATAGATTACCTGGACAACCTCCTGGAAAATGTAAGAGATTTCTATTACCAGGGGCTGGCCACTGCTGAAATCCTGTCGTTTTTAAAAGAAGTAAGATACAAGGGAGATTACATCGGTGGGGATTTGATGCCGGTACATGTAAGAAACATTGAAAAAGTAATTCAAGAAGTAGGGGATAATTTGTAAATTTGCAAACCAGTTAATGCCCGGCTTGTTTTTTAAAAAACCGGGCATTGTATAACCTCTTTTTTAAAAATTTAACTATGGGAGGGATGAAGTTTATTGTATTTAACTTGTTTTCTTTAGAACAGACCTTGAATGAAAGGGAAAACATGCCTGGCGATGAAAAAAAGAACAATCATCAGCCCTAACAGCCATGCCCCGTATTTAATTGCCTGAGAAACAACGTCTCTTTCTCGGACATCATCTCTTGATTCCATATTAACCACCTCATTTTTTTAATAGTATTTCCTCATGTGAAAATTTTAATCGTAGAAGGTTTCTAAAAAAGCAGCGGTATATGAGGAGTAGAGTTGCAAATAATAAATACCAATAATAAATTTAAACTTTTACTTTAGGGGTGGCTGTTTTGGAGATACTGATTTTCATTGTGGGCCTGGTTTTTATCGCTGCGGCCACGGTAAAAAACCCAGAGGCAAAATTTCACATTGAACCCTGGGAGCTTACAGACGGTGGGCCTCCGCCCGATGGAATTCCTTCCATCGATAAACCAATATTTTTAAGAATTGAAAAAGTAGAGGAATGGTTAAGTAACAGGGACCCTGTAATAGTTTTAAGAGGGACACAACAGGTAAAAGCTTACCCACTGCAAATACTGATTTGGCATGAAATTGTTAACGATTATTTGGACGGAAATGCGGTATCTGTAACCTACAGCGCTATCTCCAACAGTACAGCAGCCATGTACAGGCAGGCACGGGACAGGACTCTGGAGTTCGGAACCACGGGAAAACTTTATAAAGGTACTTCGGTGTTCTATGACCGTCAGACCAGATCCTATTGGCTGCATTATTCTGGGGACTGTATAAAAGGAAGGTTAGCAGGATATCAGCTGGAACTGCTGCCGGTTATCTTAACTTCCTTTCGGGAGTTTAAAAGATCGTATCCCCAGGGGAGGGTACTTTCTAGATATACGGGATATCGGAGGAAATACGGCAGGAATCCTTATGTTGGGTACGGACGCCCTGATGAACGCCCTTTACTTTTTTTAGGG
>SL_3KL_010_SEDDRAFT_10000900_pt1 | contig 26231 bp, 23 predicted proteins | sample SodLakKL_010_SED_2_FD_10381 | JGI IMG/M metagenome (IMG submission 10381) | reverse complement strand
TCTACATAATTTGCGGGATTCATCATGTGCAGAATGTTGAATGTGTGCACGGATTGTCCGGTTGCCGGATCGGTGTAAGCCACGCTGAAATAGAGCGCCAGCATGGTGAGCAGCATCAAAATGCCGCCTACAAACGTGTAGAGGAAAAATTTGATCGCGGCGTATTCACGTCTCGGGCCGCCCCAGAGGCCAATCAAAAAGTACATCGGCAGCAGCATCACTTCCCAGAAGATGAAAAAGAGGAAGAAATCGAGCGCAACAAAAACCCCCATCATACCGGTAACCAGAAGCAGGTAGAGGGCAAAATATCCCTTCACCATTTTTTGAATATTCCAGGAAGAGATCACACCAATCAGTGCAATCAGTGATGTGAGGATCACCATCAAAACACTGAGGCCGTCAAGCCCTAAAAAGTAGTTTATTTCGATCCGGCCAACCCAGGGCACGGCTTCCACGGTAATCCAGCTATATTTTTCGATAAACTGAAAACTTTCCGCGTCGTTGATTCCCAGTTTGCTGCGGTCGAAAATTGCAAATATTACGGCGGCGAGAATTACCTGGATTCCGGTTGCACCGGCGGCTGTCCATCGAATGGCGTTACGGTTTTTATCGGGCAGCATTAATATGATGATCATGCCCACAATCGGGACAAAAACAAGCCAGGTTAGAATGCCGATGCCAAATATTGAAAATTCCATAATGTAGTGTTCTGTTTATGTTTTTTAATCACCTAACCTTCCGGGAGAGCATCTTCCGGAGCGTTCTATTTTTTTATATGAACAAAACAAAGAGTACCAGGACACTGAAAAAGATGTAGACCAGGTACGTTTGTACTTTTCCTGTTTGAATTTTGCTGAGCAGGCCTCCGGCTCTGTCAGCGGTTGTTGCAGTTGCGTTTACCAATCCATCCACGATATTATCATCAATCCAGCCGCTGATGGCTGAAAAACCTTGTGTTACCACGGCTGAGCCGTTCACAATTCCGTCAATAATATTATCATCAAACCACCTCATGGCTTTATTGAGTGAAAAGAGGCCTCCGACAAAAACTTTGTTATAGAATTCATCGAAATACCAATTGCTGGTTGACCCACTGTAGAGTACACCGGCTTTCTGTGCCAGTTTTTCTGCACTGACCTTTTTCCAGTGATAGACCGCCAGTGCAAACAGAATTCCACCTAATGCTATTACAATGGAGAGAATCATTGCCACGGTATGCACACTGCTGACCGCTTCATAGAATACCGCACCTGATGCCGGTTGAAGCATTTCGGGTACAATACTGAGCGGGCGCTCCATTGCGGCATAAAACCAGCCGCTTGACGCCCCGAACGGATTAAAACTGTAGAAAACAAACAGCGACAGTGCTGCCAAAACCACCAGTGGGATTGTCATTACAAAAGGCGACTCCTTGATGGCCGAAATTCTCTTTTCATCCGTTGGTTTGCCATGAAATGTGAGAATGAGCAGGCGGAACATGTAGAATGCCGTTAATCCGGCAACCACAAATCCGATTAGTGGCAGCAGCCAGTGGCCGTTCAGTGTGCTGAAAGCCAGCGTTCCGGCCAGAATTTCATCTTTACTCAAAAAGCCGGATGTTAAGGGGATGCCTGAAATAGCCAGTGTAAAAATCAAAAATGTCCAGTAGGTTACGGGCATTTTTGATTTCAGCCCGCCCATGTTACGGATATCTTGCGCATCGGTTTGATGATCCTTCATATCGTGGAGCACTTTATGCATGGCATAAATGACACTGCCTGCACCCAGAAATAGCCCTGCCTTGAAGGCTGCATGTGTAACCAGATGCATAAATCCGGCGGTATAAGCTCCAACCCCGAGCGCCATAATCATGTATCCAAGCTGGCTGATGGTTGAATATGCCAGTACTTTTTTGATGTCGAACTTGGTGATTGCAATAGTTGCGGCTATCAATGCCGTTATTGCACCGATGTAGGCAATGATGAGCAGTGCATCAGCGGTTAACATCGGGAAAACGCGGGCTACAAGATAGACGCCGGCGGCCACCATCGTAGCGGCGTGAATAAGTGCACTGACCGGCGTGGGGCCTTCCATCGCATCGGGCAACCAGACATGAAGCGGGAACTGGGCCGATTTGCCCACAGCTCCGCAGAAAATTAAAACACCTGCCGCTGTGAGCCACCCGGTGCTTCCAAAGGGTAACTGGCCGGCCGCAATCGAATCGAAAATTCCTTCAAATGCAAATGTTGAAAAGCTGAAAAAGAGAATCAAGATTCCGATGAACATTCCAAAATCGCCAATTCGGTTCACGATAAATGCCTTATTTGCAGCATTAGACGCCGATTTTTTCTCATACCAGTGGCCAATCAGCAGGTAGGAACTTACACCCACCAATTCCCAAAAAACATACATCAGAAGAATGTTGTTGGTGAGTACAATTCCCAGCATGGAGAATGAGAAAAACCCGAGATAGGCAAAATATCTTGAATAGCGGACATCGTCCTTCATGTAACCCATTGAAAAGAAATGCACCAGAGTGCTGATGAGTGTAACTACAACAAGCATGATGGCTGCCAGATTGTCGATCATAATACCGAATGAGATGGTTTGTGATCCGACGATTGCCCATTCAAAGTTGGCTGAGATCGACTCATTCGGAACCGAAGAAAGTTTGGTTACCAATAAAACCAGAGACAGAATCAGGGAGGTCAGCATCAGGCCGGAAGCAAGCCAGTCTCCCTGGCGGGGCAACTTTTTACCAAAGAATATCAACAGAATAAAACCCAGCAGGGGCAGCAGCAATATGGTTAGTGGTATTTGTGTGAACATGCTAAATTCTTGGTTATATTTTCATGAGTTTGGCAAAAGCATCACGTTATTGTGATGGTATGATTCTGCCGTTTATTCTCATTTCAGATCATTATTAAGGTTGTTTTATCCCTTCAGTAAACTGATTTCGTCAAGGTTAATCGAATTAAATCTGTTATAAATATTAAGCACAATGGCCAGTGCCACAGCCGCCTCAGCCGCTGCAATGATGATGATAAACAGCCCAATCATCTGTCCGTCCAGTCCCAAATCCGTAAAGCGGCTGAATGCAATCATATTAATGTTTGCCGAATTGAGAATCAGTTCTACCCCCATCAAAACCATGATGACATTTCGCTTGGATAATACAGCCATCAATCCGAGCGAAAACAGAATGGCACTGACAATCAAAAAGTGCGTCAATCCGGGTTCAGCCAGCCATTGTATCATAGAAATTTCCATAATTATTCAGTATCGGGTTTGGAAGTTTGCGGAGATAACCGTGTGGCCATCAGAATGGCTCCGATGATGGCGATGAGCAGCAGCACCCCGGCCACAATAAAGGGGAGTATATAATCGCCCATCAACATCATTCCGAGGTCGTAAATGGTTTCGTTGGGTTCGGCAACTTCGGAAATCAGCCAGTCGGTTTTTACAAAAACAAAAATCAGCATTGCGGCTACAGCCACCGAGAGGATGGAGGCGGGAACAAGGTTTACGGTTATGGTCTTAAAATCGAATGAGTGCCCCTGGGTGGTTAACATCACACCAAACAGAATGAGTATGAGGATGCCGCCCACATAAACCAGCAACTGGGTGGCTGCAATAAAATCAGCGTAAAGCAGCACATAGAGCGATGCAACGCCGATTAACGAGAACATCAGTGCAAATGCGGAGTGCACAATATTTTTTGAAAATACCATAACTGCCGCCGCCCCGATGGTGATAATCGAAAACAGATAAAAAAGGATTGTGGTCAGTTCCATGTGTTAAGAATCTTTTTTTCCGGGGGTTGATGGTTTATCATCATCGCTTTTATCATTTTTTTTGGTGCTGGCCTGTTTCTTTTTTTCCTCTTCTTTTTTCTTCCTGGCCTCGGCTTTTTTTCGCTTCATTTCTTCCCGTTCTCGTTTTTTCTGCTCGGCTTCCTCTTCTGCTTTTTCTTTCACTTCTGCTACCATATCTGGTGTTAAATTGCTGAAGTGAAATACAAGATTAGAGCGATCAACATCAGAATATTCGTATTCCGGCACCATGTAGATGCAGTTTGTGGGGCAGGGGTGCACGCACATATCGCAGTACATGCATTTGGCCATGTCGATGTTAAAGCGGGTAAGCCAGAACCGTTTTGGATTTCCCGTGGAGGTTTTGCCGAGATCCACATCATCGGTTGCTTTCACCGTTTCAATGTCGATGCAGTTTACCGGACAGGCTCTTGCACACAGGTTGCAGCCAATGCAATCGTCAATATTTACATATAGTTTTGCGCGGGCTCCTTTCGGCAGTTCCATTCTTTCTTTGGGATACTGCAGTGTAACCGACGGCCCGAAAAAATGGCGGATGGTTACGCCCATTCCCGTGAATATTGATTTAAATGTGTTCCAGCCTTCTTTAAAAACGTATAACATGGTTTTAAACTCCTGTCATTAAAATATCACTTCCCATAGTGCCACGAGAACAAGGTTGATGAATGACAACGGGATGAGAATACCCCAGCAAATGTGCATCAGCTGATCCACACGGTAGCGGGGCAGGGTCCATCGTATCCACATCATTACAAAAACCAGCAGCAGCCCTTTCAGCATAAACCAGAAGAATCCCCAAACCGGGCCGGCCATAAACTCTCCGAAGGGACTGTTCCATCCACCGAAAAAGAGTACAGATCCCAGCAGGGAGAGAAGCAGCATATCGGCATATTCTGCCAGCATAAACATGGCCCATCTCAGTCCCGAATATTCGGTTTGATACCCGGCAACAAGTTCCGATTCAGATTCAGGCAGATCAAACGGCACCCGGTGTGCTTCTGCAAGAATGGAAATAAAAAAGATGATGAATGCCACAATCAGAAATGGGTTCTGAAATATCAGCCAGTTGGGCAGAAAACCGAGGGTATCGTTGCCGGCCTGCATTTCGGTTATCGTCATCAGGTTCAATGAGCCTGCCACAATAATTACCGTTAATACGGTGGCAATGGTGGGAACTTCGTAGCTCACCATTTGAGCTGCACTTCGCATACCACCCAGCAGTGACCATTTGTTGTTGGATGCCCAGGCGGCCATTATGATGCTGAGTGTGAGTAATGAGGTAACAGCCAGCAGATAGAATACTCCAATATTAATATTGCTGCCTATATAACTGCTGCTGAACGGAATAACGGCAAATGCTGCATAAGAAGCAGCAAACATCATAAATGGTGCAAATTTGTACAGAAACCGGCTTGCGTTATTGGGTACAATATCTTCCTTCTGTAAAAGCTTCAGCAGGTCAGCGATGGATTGTGCCCATCCGTGCCAGCCTCCCACATTCATCGGGCCGAGGCGGTCCTGGATAAAACCGGCTATTTTTCGTTCTCCCCAAATGGCAACCAGCGCATAAACCAAAATTATGGTAAGCGGTATGGCTGCATGAACCAGAATCGGCAGGGTATACGTTGTATTTGCTGCAAAATTGATCATTCGGTTCTATAAGTTAGTCTTAAATAATTTATGTGTATCCATGCCTGTTATCTGTCAACTTCTCCGAGTACAATGTCTATGCTTCCCACAATGGCTACCATATCGGCAATGAGTGCTCCTTTGGATATGGCGGGAAGCAAACCAAGGTGCACAAAGCTTGGTGCACGTGCTTTAACCCGGTAAGGACTGGCTGATTTATCACTGATGATGTAATATCCCAGCTCACCTCTCGGGGTTTCGGTACGGGCATAGAGCTCGCCTTCTTTTGGCCTGATTCGTTTTGGTACTGCTTCGGTCACGTCTCCTTCATCGGGCATGCTGTCTAGTGCCTGTTCAATAATTCTGAGGCTCTGTTCCATTTCTCTCACTCTTACGATATATCGGTCCCAGCAGTCACCAATGGTTCCCACTTCTCCCATGCCGGTTGGAATGTCGAACTCAAAACGGTCGTAAATGGAATAGGGATCATTTTTTCGCAGATCCCATTTCACCCCCGATCCCCTTAAAACCGGCCCGGATGCACCGTAATTGAGAGCAACCTTTTCTGGCAGAACACCAATGTTGGCTGTTCGTTTGATAAAAATTTGGTTGGTTGAGAGAAGATCGTTCAGCTCTTTGATAACCGGCCGGAGTGTTTTTGTAAATTCGGCAGTATCCTTTTTAAAATCGGGATGTACATCTTTTATGAGTCCGCCGATGGCAAAATAGTTGTAAAGAAGGCGAGCACCGCTGGTGCGTTCAAAAATATCGAGAATTTTTTCCCGCTCGGTAAAACAGTATAGAAACGGGGTAAAGGCACCAAGATCGAGCCCGAAGGTACCGATACCAAGCAGATGGCTTGCAATTCGCTGAAGTTCGGCCAGGATCACGCGAATATATTCAACCCGCTCAGGCACTTCAAGTTCAAGCATTCGCTCAACTGCGATAACATAACCGTGCTCCTGGTTCATCGCCGATACATAATCCATCCGGTCGGTGTAAGGAACAACTTTGGAATAATCATCCATTTTTTCGGCATATTTCTCAAAACAGCGGTGTAGATAGCCGATATTGGGACGGGTGTTTTTTATTACTTCGCCATCAAGGTCCAGCTCCAGCCGCAACACTCCGTGTGTTGAAGGGTGCTGGGGGCCCATGTTGATGGTCATTTCCCGTTTATCCATTATTTTTGAAATCTCTTCAGTCATTGCTAAACCGTTTTCATTATTCACCGGTTGGGATTCCCTGATAAAATTCCTGTTGAACGTAATCTTTTCTCAGTGGGTGGCCTTCCCAATCTTCCGGCAATAGGATTCTTTTGTGATTCGGATGATCGTCAAAAACAACGCCTGTCATGTCCCAGGCTTCGCGTTCATGCCAGTTGGCTGTTTTCCAGATCGATTCAACCGAGGGGACATTCGGTTCGTTTTCTGGTACACGAACTTTTAAAGCGATGCTGTGATTATGCCGGGTTGAATTCAGATGATAAGCCACTCCNAGTTCTTCTTCTTTGGGATAGTGNACACCACTCAGGCACATTAGTGTGTTGAATAACAGATCCGGTTCGTCGCGAAGAAATTTACTAACCTCCCGGATTTTGGATGCTTGAACGGCAATCCACGGCTGGCCGATATCTCTGCTTTCGAAAGAGAGTTCATCTTCTCCAAATTGGCTTGTCAGGTGTTCAAAAATTTCTTCCGGAGTTTTCATTTTCTAATGCTGTTTAATCTTCGTCTTTATTTGAATCGATAATTTCTGCCTTAACAGCTTCCAGATCTTTATCTTTTTCCCCTATAATGGTTTCACCGGTAATTTTTTCCTGTAGTTTCAGAAAGCCTTCCAGAAGGGCTTCGGGCCTTGGCGGGCAACCGGGTACATAAACATCAACCGGAATTACTTTGTCTACACCTTTCAGTACATGATAGCCGTGCTCCCAATAGGGGCCGCCGCAGTTACTGCAGGATCCCATACTGATGACATACCGGGGTTCGGACATTTGCTCGTACAATCGTTCGATGCGGGATGCCATTTTTAATGTAACTGTACCGGCAACAATCATTACATCTGCCTGCCGGGGCGAAGATCTTGGAAGAATGCCAAAACGGTCAAAATCGTATCGAGAGGCTGCAGTAGCCATCATTTCAATAGCGCAACAGGCCAAGCCAAATTGTTCGTACCAAAGAGAATTTTTACGTGCCCAATTCAGCGCTTTTTCGAGGGAGACAATAATAATGTTACTGTCATGGTATTTTTTGTCGAGCATTCCCATAATCGGACAATTACATAATTAGATTAAAGTTTATTCGGCCAAAACAGTTGATTGTTCAGATGATTTGTTTGAAGATTCATGCTCTATTACGCCAATTCCCTCCTGATATTCGGGAATTTTTGGCGCCGGGATATCCCACTGCAACTGACCTTTTCCAAGCTCGTAGATAAATCCGATAAATATCAAAAAAACAAATACAAACATGGCAGCAAATGCAAACCACCCAATGTCTTTTAAAACAACGGCCCAAGGGAAAAGGAGCAGGATTTCAACTTCAAAAATTAAAAACATCAACCCGATAATGTAGAATCGGTTATTGAACTGAATTCGGGCATCTCCGAACGGCATCTCGCCGCACTCATAAGTCAGGAGTTTAATCTCGTTGGGCCTGTCTGGACGGATCAGTTTTGCAACAAACAACGCAACTCCCACAAACAGGGCACCAGTTACAATAAATAGCAGTACATAACCAAAATCAGTGAGCATATGGATCAGTTTTTTATTTACTACAATCTAAATTATGATATTTATACCTATATATCCAAAATAATTTTATTTGAAAATTGAATTAATCGAATAGAAATTGATTGTATGACCATTTAGTAGGTTCGTAATCGAAAAGAATATTCATATCTATAATAAAATCAATAACTCACAGAAAAGGTTGTTTCGGGATGTAGGTGATTCCCTTATCCGCTAACAAGAAAAACCCCCCATTTAAAACGAGTTAGTATGAAAGTAGAATCTTTTATTTGAATATAAAAAATTACGATTAGATCTATATAGAACCAATTTAAAAAGAGTGCAATGGCGGCCTCTCAAGTTTTCCGGAAATAAAAAAACCCTGCGATAGATTATCGGACAGGGTTTGTATGATAGTATGGAAAAACAGGACAAAAACAGATGTATTGATACATCTCAATATAAAGAATGTACCGCGTACGGGATTCGAACCCGTGTTACCGCCGTGAAAGGGCGGCGTCCTAAACCCCTAGACGAACGCGGCATATAAAAAAAGTTGTACCATCATTTTGAGTGGTGGCACAACTTGGATATTGGGGAGCCCGAGGGGATTTGAACCCCCGGCCTCCAGGGCCACAACCTGGCGCTCTAACCTACTGAGCTACGGGCTCCATAAAATGAGTAGGAAATGTGGTATTTCAGATGATGATTTACTCCAATTTCAATACTCACAATGTATCGTGTACTGGCTTCGAACTACGGAGGCACTGCTTTCGCAATGGTTGAGTTTTTTATGAGCTCATAAAAAACATTGAATACATCCACTTCGGTAATTCGAATAATAGTACTTGATAAGTACCGCGTACGGGATTCGAACCCGTGTTACCGCCGTGAAAGGGCGGCGTCCTAAACCCCTAGACGAACGCGGCATGTGAAATATTCCATTAAGTCAATGAAAGAGGCGACAGGCGGATTCGAACCGCCGTACGAGGTTTTGCAGACCTCTGCCTAACCACTCGGCCATGTCGCCTAATCTTATAAAAATTCAATTTTGAAAACAGAGGGCTTTACTAAAAGTTCAGCAATCTGTATTCGAAATTCAATAATGTAGCCTCTGTACGCCCGTCAGGACTTGAACCTGAAACCTACTGCTTAGAAGGCAGTTGCTCTATCCAGTTGAGCTACGGGCGCTCGTAAATTCTGAATACCGAATTTCTGCTGAGCGTTACTATTTTTGCCTTCAAAATTTGGTTACAAGATTCGATATTCATCCATTTTGCTGTCGGGGAGACAGGATTTGAACCGCGGAAGCACTGCTTTCGCAATAGTTTCAAAACCCGTTCAGTAGTTCACATGTGACTTTTTCTGAAATAATATCATAAACCATGTGAAAAATCCCCTGTTCATTTCAATATGTCAAGTCGGGGAGACAGGATTTGAACCTGCGACCCTTCGCTCCCAAAGCGAATGCGCTACCGGACTGCGCCACTCCCCGAAAATCAGTACGTCAAATTGGTTTGAATGAGATGCCCGAATTCTTATTGCAACTCATCCAGATCATTTTTTCAAAAGAATTAAAAGATAGTGGTTTTAAATTCTGAATGCAATTTCATTCACGAAAAAATAGCAGCTATAATTTTATTTCCTTTCTCAGTTCACTTATAAAACCGATAGCATATGCACTTAATTGTGTGAAAGCACAAAACACTGCCAGAAAGGAAATATGCAAAGATTTTTCACGTAAAAATGATGTCAAAAAAAGTAACAGAGCATAGAAAAAATAAACCCAGATGAATGATTTGAGAACTGGAATAGTAAGCAATAAAAATATTACTGAAGCTATCAAACTCACCAAAAAGAGAACCGGAAAGAGATGGACCGGTTTCAGTTCTTCGGGATAGAAACGGGAGATGTTAATACGTGCCCGTCCGAAAAAATGCAATTGCCGGAAAAACTGCTTCAAATCAGTTCGGCGTTTGTGGTAAACAAAAGCATGTTCAATAAATACGGTTTTAAAACCCATTTTGATAATACGAATACTGAATTCAAGATCTTCACCCATCCGGGTTATTTTATAACCACCCGTTTTTTCCCACACCTCCCGGCTGATTCCCATGTTAAAACTTCGCGGATGGTAAGTTCCCAGATGCTTTTTTTTGCCGCGAATTCCTCCTGTGGTCAGAAATGAGGTCATGCTAAAATTGATGGCTTTTTGAACCGGTGTAAAAGACCGGTGAGCTTTATCAGGGCCGCCCCAACAATCAGCCGGAATCAGGGCAAGATACTCCGTAACTGTTTCAAAATAGTGAGGCGGAACCAGGCAGTCCGAATCAAAAACTACAAAGTAGTCTCCCCGGGCATGCTCAAATCCAAAATTTCTTGAGAAACCTTGTCCGCTGTTTTCTTTATAATAGTATCGAACATCCAGTTGGTCTTTAAATTGATGGACGATGTGTTCACATCGGTTTTCAGATCCATCTTCAATAATTAAAACTTCAAACTGTTTGTACGTCTGGTTTGTTAAACTTTTAAGCAGCTCATAAATCTCATCCGGCCTGTTATATACCGGCACAATTACAGAGTAGAGCATAGATGCATTTCAGTTGAAAATTTTCGTTCTTTAATCTGCCAATATAACAACATTATAAAATCATTCGATGAAGTATCTTTTTCTTATTCCCTCTCTGTTTTTCCTGTTTTCGGTATCCGTTCAATCGCAGCAGATTACTGTTTCGCCCGTACCGGATCATGCCGATAATAATCAAAACACATTTCCGGTAAAAGACAGCAATTTTATGATCAGCGGAAATCAAATCACCATTGGAGATCAGACAATAATCAACCCTGCATCGTGGTCTTTGGCTGAGCCCGGAGGAAAACTTGGGATTCTGGAGCAGAGGGGTCAGGTATTTCTCTATTCGGTCGATCATCATGGAAACATACTCTTTGAAACACCACTTGAGTTTTTTGATCCGACCGATGAAACCATGAAGGTTTTTCAATTTGATGACGGACGGCTGGTGCTGCGTGATAATGTAGCCAATTTCACGTTTGTAAATTCGAAAGGAAACCAGATGTTTTCAGTATCCAACAGTTCACAAAGTGCCGACGGTGAGAGAGAATCACAACTTGCCCGCGATAAAAATGGGCGCACGGTTGTGCTCTATAATCCTGTAATTGCCTACGGACAACAAACCGGATCGCAGGCCCGAATTGTTTATGGTGATCAGGAAGACAACCTGTTTTTTAATGATGTTGAACGGGAAATCAGCTTCCTGGAGGTAAGTAGCAAGGGAGAGTATATCACAATGATTTCAACAGGTGGTTCCGGCGATCGTGTTTTGATTTTTGACCGTTTTGGAAATGAAATTTTCCGGACAGATTCGGATGATCCTTTGCGTGGGGCTTCTCTGAGTGAAGGAGCAGAATTTTTGACAACATACACCGGCGGACGCGTTACGGTTATTGATGTTTTAACGGGTGAAAGTTTAGGCAGTGCATCGTCGAGAGCCACCCTGATTTATGCTGCCTATTTCCCTGATGATGAAATGATTGTTGCCCTTGGCGGTTCGCATTCTAATCTGAATATTTCGAATCCAACATTAACTGCCGTTCATTTATCAAGAAGAGAAATTGTTCGGGAGGAGATTCCGCATTCAATTTCTGCGTATGATGCAAATCAAATTGCCATTGAAAGAAAAGGGGTGGGGCAATACCGGTTAACCGGGCTGAACAGACACCTCGATTTATCCATTCAGTTTTGAAAATAAAAAAGCACGTGACCGGGAAGCCACGTGCTACATGTAGTTGTTGAATGAGGTTTGATCAGGCTTTAGCTTCCTGTTCAGATTCTGATTTGGGATTATCTTCCTGATTCTTTTTTTGTTGCTCTTCAGACTCTTCACCGCTTGATTCGGGCTCGGTCCAGTCAAATTCGAGTCCGTCTCTGGATTTGTTCATCTTGATTTTGATGAGCGAACCCTGCGGATGCTCAATCCCAAGAATTTCTTCGGCGAGAGGATCCTCAATGTATTTTTGGATGGCTCGTTTCAGCGGCCGGGCTCCGAATTTCGGATCAAAACCTTTATCGGTTATAAAGTCTTTGGCGCCTTTGGTAAGCTCCAGTTCATATCCCAGATTTCGAATTCTGCTGAATAGTTCATCAGAAAGTATATCGATAATCTTGAAGATATCTTTCTTCTCAAGCGGCCGGAACGTCAGTACATCATCAATCCGGTTCAGAAATTCAGGGTTGAAGACTTTCTTCAGTGCATCTTGAATGGTTGATTTCATCTCGGCATAATCGAATTCTTTGTCCGATGATGAAAACCCGATTCCTTTGCCCATATTTCTGATGTCACGGGCACCAATGTTGGACGTCATGATAATAATGGTGTTTCTGAAATCAACTTTGCGGCCCAGGCTGTCTGTCAGTATACCGTCATCGAGAACCTGCAACAGAATGTTAAATACATCGGGATGTGCTTTTTCAATTTCATCGAGAAGCACAACGCTGTAGGGTTTTCTTCGCACTTTTTCTGTGAGAATACCACCTTCTTCATATCCAACATATCCGGGAGGGGCTCCCACCAGCCGTGAAACACTGAATTTTTCCATGTATTCGCTCATATCTACCCGAATCAGGGCTTCATCCTTGTCGAACAGGTAGCGGGCGAGAACTTTGGCCATTTCGGTTTTTCCAACGCCTGTGGGGCCGAGGAAAATAAACGAACCGATTGGCCGTGCGGGATCTTTCAGTCCGGCACGTGTTCGTTGTATGGCTTTTGTAAGCTTTACGATGGCTTCTTCCTGGCCAATTACTTTACTGCCCAGAGCCTCTTTCATCTTCAGAAGCTTCTGGCCTTCTTTCTGGCTGATTTTGTTTACAGGAACGCCGCTCATCATGGCCACAACCGAAGCTACATCTTCTTCAGTTACATCGTAAACAATATGCTCCGATTCTTTTTCCCACTCTTTCTGAGCCTGATCGAGTTCTTCCATCAGCCGCTTTTCTGTATCGCGGAGGCGGGCGGCTTCTTCAAACCGCTGCTTTTTCACCATCGTATTTTTTTCGTTGCTTGTTTTTTCGATCTCCTCTTCAAGCTCTATAATATGGTCGGGCACGGTGATGTTGGAAAGGTGCACTCTTGCACCTACTTCATCAAGTGCGTCAATGGCTTTGTCAGGTAAAAAGTGGTCGGTAACATAACGATCGGTCAGCTTCACACAGGCATCGATAGCTTCCTGTGTGTAGCTCACACTGTGATGCTTCTCATACTTACCTTTAATCTGATTGAGGATGTCATAGGTTTCTTCTGTTGTAGTCGGTTCAACCATTATTTTCTGGAATCGCCGTTCGAGTGCACCATCTTTTTCAATGTATTGACGGTATTCGTTCAAAGTGGTGGCGCCAATAGCCTGTACTTCGCCCCGTGCAAGTGCTGGTTTCAGCATATTGGAAGCATCGAGTGATCCACTTGCGCCGCCTGCACCCACAATGGTATGCAATTCGTCGATAAAGAGAATAACGTTATCTGTTTTTTCGAGTTCGCTCATTACGGCTTTCATGCGTTCTTCGAATTGTCCCCGATATTTTGTTCCGGCTACAAGAGCGGCCAGATCAAGGGCAATAACCCTTTTTTCATATAAAACGCGGGAAACTTTCCGTTCAATAATTCTGCTTGCCAAGCCTTCAGCAATGGCGGTTTTACCCACTCCGGGTTCACCTATCAGAACCGGATTATTTTTCTTTCTGCGACTCAGTACCTGAGCTACGCGTTCAATCTCTTTTTCTCTTCCAATAATTGGATCAAGCTTGCCTTCTTCAGCCAGTTCAGTGAGATCTCTGCCAAAGTTGTCGAGTACGGGTGTTTTTGACTTTTCCATTTTCTTTTCTCTGGAGCTGCCGGATGATTGCGGCCCTTTTGGTGATGATGGTGTTGCACTGGATGTTGCAGACCGGGAATCGGGCCGGTCAACATCCCGTGAGTTGCCGGAAATGATCATATCCAGCTCTTCTCGTACCGCATCGTACGATACCTGAAATTGCTGCAAAATTTGTGCTGCAATATTTTCTTCATCTCTTAAAAGAGAAAGTAACAAATGTTCAGTACCGATTGTGTCACTTTTATAAAGTTTAGCTTCGAGATAGGTAATTCTCAGCACTTTTTCGGCTTGTTTGGTCAATGGAATATTACCTACGGTAACGGTGCCACCAGTACCACGAACGGTGTCTTCAATGGTTTTTTTTAGTTTGAAAAGATCACAATTCAGATTTTTTAAAATACGAATGGCAACACCGTCGCCGAGCCGTACAATACCTAAAATCAGATGTTCAGTTCCAATGTAATCGTGGCCAAGGCGCAGAGCCTCTTCACGGCTAAATTGAATAACGTCACGAACTTTACTTGAAAAATTACCCTCCATAATGGAACCTGAAAATTTTGCCTTTGCTTTGTTTCTTTAGCGTAACGAGTGAACCAGATTTTTAGTTCACTTCTTTACGAAAGTAGTGTGGTGAGAATGTAAATGCAAACGTAAAAGTTACTGATAAAGATCAGTAAAAAACAGATGCTGGTGAAATATGCCCTTGGGGACATGATCATGCTGAACAGTTATTTCACAGTGATGAAGTATTCAAAGCACTGTTGTTCAACAGGTTGAAGAGAGTTCCGGATATCGAAATACCCGGAGTGCGAAATGAATCGAGCTCCCCTTAATTCCCTTGGGTGTTAAATTCTGAGATTCTTCTGCATTCAAATTGAGAATCTATGGCTAAAAAAGTGGCTTGCCTGTCATCTCTTCCGGTTGCTTGACATCAATTAATTTCAGCAGGGTAGGAGCTACATCGGCAAGAATACCGCTATTTATAGTTTTGGCCTTCTCGCTAACAACAACAACAGGCACCGGCACTGCAGTGTGAGCAGTGTGAGGGCTACCATCTGATTCCCTCATACAATCTGCATTTCCATGATCGGAGATAATCAGTATTTCATATCCCTGCTTGCGGGCTTCAGTTACTAACATTTCCAGCTGCTTGTCCACAGTTTCAATGGCCTTAATCGCTGCTTCCATCACGCCGGTGTGCCCAACCATGTCGGGGTTGGCAAAGTTCATGATTATTAAGTCGTAATCTTTGGCGAGATTGGTTTTAACAGTTTCACCCACTTCAACTGCACTCATTTCCGGCTGAAGATCGTAGGTTGGAACTTTTGGGCTCGGAACCATAATGCGGTCTTCACCTTTGTTTGGAATTTCTTCTCCACCGTTAAAAAAGTAGGTTACGTGGGGATATTTTTCTGTTTCGGCCACTCTCAGCTGCTTCAATCCAAGCGAACTTGCGTATTCACCCAATGTGTTTTTCATTCGAACGGGCGGGAATGCCACTTTTACAAACGGATCGAATGTGTCATCGTAGGCAGTAAACGTTACATAATGCAAGTCCAGATCCTGAGTTTCAAATGGCAAATCGCCAACCTGGAAAAATGCTTTGGTGATCTGCCTGGCGCGATCTCCTCTGATGTTGTAATAGACAACAACATCGCCTTTTTGAATGCGGCTGTTTTCCGGAGTTTGAACGGCATGTGGTTCAATAAATTCATCAGTGGTACCGGCGTCGTAGCTTTTCTCAAAAGCTTCGGCTGCTGTAGCTACCTGTGCACCTTTACCATGGACAAGAAGATCGTACGCTTTTTGAGTTCGTTCCCAGCGATTGTCCCGGTCCATGGCAAAATATCTTCCCACCACGGATGCCATTGTGCCGGTTCCGATCTCTTCGGCTTTTTTCTCAAATTCTTTCAGATACCGTGCACCGCCATGCGGAGAGGTGTCGCGTCCGTCGGTAAACGCATGGACATAGGCATTGGAAATACCTTTTATTTTGGCCATTTCGAGCAGTGCAAACAGATGATTGTTGTGGCTGTGTACACCGCCATCGGAAAATAGCCCCATAAAATGGATACGCCCTTTCTCTTTGGCTTTGTCAAATGCTTCGGTTAGTACGGGCAGTTCAAAAAATTCTCTTTTTTCAATCGATTTATTAATCCTGGAAAGCTCCTGCCATACAATTCTTCCGGCCCCGATATTCAGATGCCCCACTTCGGAATTTCCGAATTGTCCGTCGGGCAGGCCCACATCTTCGCCGCTTGCAGAAAGCTTCGCATTGGGATATTTTTCAACTAATGAATCAAAAAAAGGTTTGTTCGCTTTATCGACGGCACTGACTTCGGTGTTCTCAGCTATTCCAAAGCCATCGATAATAACAAGAAGTGCTTTTGACAAGAGTCTCAGAGATTATTTACGTGTTTGGTGAGTTGTGCTTTCTTTCTTGCCGCCGTATTGGGATGCACAATGTTCTTGGTGGCAAGCCTGTCAATCAGGCTCACGGCGTCTTTCAAATATTCTTCGGCAAGTTTTTTGTCGGTAGTATCTTGTACTTTTTTAATCAACGTTCTCATTTTGGAACGTCTTGTTCGGTTGTGTGATCTGCGCTTTTTATTTTGGCGCATTCGTTTGATAGCAGATTTATGCTGTGGCATAACAAAATTGGTTATTAGAGTTATATACTCGTTATCTTTTACAGATTGACAAAATTAACGCTTCTAAAATCAACTTACAAGAACAGATTGAATGTTAGTTGAAAAAAAATTAATTTAACCGTTCTGTAAAAATGATCATAGTTATTGACGGGCCGGCAGGTTCCGGGAAAAGTTCTACCGCTAAGGAGATAGCTAACCGGCTGAAGATACAGTATCTCGATTCCGGTGCTATTTACCGAGCGATAACCTATCTTTGGATTACTGCCGATAAACCCGAAAAAAATACGTTCCTTGATTTATTGCCGGAAGTGGACCTCGAAACAGCCTATAAAAGACAAACTTTTTTTGTGGAACTGAACGGGGCTGATATAACAAAAAATATCAGAAACCAGAATGTCGCTGAATCTGTAAGTGATATTGCCTCTTTGCCCGAAATCAGAAAATTTGTAAACGGGTATATGAGGAATCTTGTTCTGGATGATGTTTACATCGCTGATGGACGTGACCTCGGAACTGCTGTTTTTCCGGATGCTGCATTGAAAATTTATATGGATGCATCCCTGGATGAGCGTGCAAAACGACGCTTTAATGAATTACAACAAACCGATAGTACCGCAGGGGTAAGCCTGGATGAGGTGAAACAAAATCTGAATGAACGAGATCGTAAAGATCAAAGCAGGGCAGCAGATCCGCTTAAGAAAGCAGATGATGCTATCGTGATCAACACAACCGGCAAAACATTTGATGAACAGGTATCGGAGATCATCGATATCATTCAAAATAAACTAAAACTGAAATATTAACTAAATCCCGTATTCCGAAAGCCGGAATATGGCCGTATTTAACAGGTAACCTAAATGACTGAAGACATAAACAAAGATTCTAATAAACCCGAAAAAGAAGCTGAAAACAGTACAGTTACAGAAGAAGTTGTAGCTGAAGAAATGGGAGCGGAAAAAAAAGAAGAAACAGCTGAAGAAGTAAAAGAAGAAGCCTCGGTTGATGAAACTGAAGACGAAGAAACAAAAGATGTTGCTGAAGAAGAGAGTGCAGAAGAAACAGAAGAGGCAGAGGGAACCGAAGAAGTAATTGAAAAGAAAGAAGTTGCAGTACCGGTTTACTCAGGTGATGTAGAAGGCGAAACCTATACATTCGACCAACTGCAGGCAGCATCTGAAGATTATTCGGATGATGAGTTTCACCAGCTTGCCGGCATGTATGAAACTACCCTCAGCAGAATTGAAGAGAAAGAGATTGTTACCGGAATTGTTGTTTCGGTAGATGAAAAGTATGTAATTGTTGATATCGGCTTCAAATCGGAAGGAATTGTTCCGGTCAACGAGTTTTCAGACAAGGTAATTGAAAACCTGCAGCCCGGTGATGAAGTAGAGGTATTTCTCGACAAAGTAGAAGACCGCGAGGGACAGCTTATTCTTTCGCGCAAAAAAGCCGACATCCTGCAGGCCTGGGAGAAACTTGAAGAATCTCACGAAACAGGCGAAGTTATTGAAGGTTACATCCAGCGCAGAATTAAAGGCGGTATGGTTGTGGATGTGTTCGGGATTGATGCATTCCTGCCCGGCTCACAAATTGATGTGCGGCCCGTTCGCGATTTTGATGCCTATGTTGGCACAAATTGATGTGCGGCCCGTTCGTGATTTTGATGCCTATGTTGGCAAAACCATGGAATTCCAGGTTGTGAAGCTCAACATGCAGGCCGAAAACGTTGTGGTCTCACACAGAGCCCTTATCGAGTCTGATCTTGAAGATCAGCGCCAAGAGATTCTCGAAACCATCGAAGCCGGACAGGTTCTCGAAGGAATCGTTAAAAACATTACCGATTTCGGTGTATTTATTGATCTTGGTGGTGTTGACGGACTGCTTCATATTACAGACCTGTCCTGGGGACGTGTTGAGCATCCCGAAGAAATTGTGAAGCTCGATCAGAAAATGAATGTAGCCGTTATCGATTTTGATGAAGAATCAAAACGAGTATCACTCGGCCTCAAGCAGCTTCAGCCGCATCCATGGGATGAAATACATCATAAATATCCCGAAAACCTTCGTGTTCAGGGACGAGTAGTTTCCATCGCCGATTACGGTGCATTTATTGAACTGGAGAAAGGCGTTGAAGGCCTCATCCACATCAGTGAAATGAGCTGGACACAGCACATCAAACATCCATCACAGCTTGTACAGAAAGATGACATTATTGAATGTGTGGTGCTCAACATTAACGAAGATGAGAAGAAAATCTCCCTGGGCGTAAAACAGCTCGAAAAAGATCCCTGGGAAGATCTCCTGGATCGGTACCCGATTGGTTCTACCCACAAGGGTGTCATCCGGAACCTCACCAACTTTGGAGTTTTTGTGGAACTTGAGCCCGGCATCGATGGACTGATTCATGTATCAGATCTGAGCTGGACGGAAAAAGTAGAGCATCCGAACGAGATTGTTGACAAAAGCCAGGAAATTGATGTTGTTATTCTTGCCGTTGATTTTGATAACCGGCGGATTACACTTGGCCACAAACAGGTGGAAGAGAATCCCTGGGAGAAATATGCCGAAGAGTATGGCCCGGGATCAACAGTTGCCGGCGAAATTTCAAAAATTACCGACAAGGGAGTGTTCGTAAAACTCGAACTTGGAGTGGATGCTTTTCTGTCTGCAGATAAACTGGCCGAGCCGGTTGAAGATCTCAAAGCCACCTTCAATGAAGGAGACAAAATTGAAGGACGTGTTGTGGAGTTCGACGAACCGAGTAAAACCATCGAAATCTCACAGCTTGATGAGGATGTGAAGAAAAAGCCCAAGCCAAAAAAGAAATCTGAAAGTGATAGCGTGGAAACAGGGACGCCCACACTTGGTGAAGTTTCAGGATTGGCTGACAAGCTGAAGGAAAAGGAAGAAAACGATAAAAACAATACCTAACCGGTATCACCAAATTCCGGTGGATCGTTTTAAAGGCTTCTGGCATTCTGTCAGAAGTCTTTTTTTTTGCTTGTATTACATGAAAAAGCCGGACGGGTTATTTACCCACATAAAAATAAACTGCCTGTTCAGAAGCGTCGGTTGTGCTTTTAACTTTGCTGTTTGTTTCTCTGTTATAGGTATAAGCAACATTGCGTATTGAATTCAGCTCCTTTTGGCTCGAATACTCAACCCTGACTGCATCTCCATCAGAAGTAAGTTTGGAAATGGCTTCTCGTAACTGATCGTATTTAGAACGGCTTTTTCTGGATACTTTGACTTTAGACCTGGGCACCATTTTTATTTTCATTTGAATCCCTTTCAATTATCATTGTTTGTTATTTATGCTCACTAATAAATGTTATTAAATAAAGTTCCCTCATATATTTAATTGTAAGTTTGCTTGTAAAAATCATTATATAAACAACAATCTTGTATTAAGTATAATGTAGTTTATTTTTTTATCTAATAAAATATCTTGCTTTAATTCAGTGCAATAATTAATTAAATTTAATAAAAATGTAATCACATTAAAATTCTCTCTGAATATACTCTTGATGGCATTAATGATTTAGTTCTGTGTTGTCTCTGTAAAATTTATAATCTTTAATCAGGATAAAGGCTAAAACTGATTAATTTGGTTTAATAAATCAGTTGAAAATGACCTTTAGAGACTCTGTAAAACTATAGATTAGTTTAACATGTCGGAGTTAATCACTGAAAAGGAAGATTTGCAGATCCATCAGGTGGTTGGGTTTGCCAACCGCTGCGTGCTAAAAAAAGCATTAACCGTCTGACCGCAAAATCAGCGGCCGGACGGGTGGTGTTTGAAACCGAAAAAGGCACCATATTATATTTATACATTGCCTTTCCAAAAAAGAATCTGAAAATGCAGAAAACTATATCTGATCAGGGCACCTGAACCGTTGATAAAATCTGTTTGATCATATCTTCCGTAGTGATGTTTTCTGCTTCAGCCTCAAATGTTGGGATAATTCGGTGCCTCAAAATATCCATGGCAATGAAGCGAACATCTTCCGGAGTTACGTAGGCGCGGTGCTGCATAAAAGCGTGAGCCCGGGCCGCCAGGTTCAGATTGATGGAAGCTCTTGGTGAAGCCCCGAATGAGATCAGGTCGGTAAGCTCGGCGATTTGATAGTCGCCCGGATTTCGCGTGGCAAATACCAGGTCCACAATATATCGCTCCACTTTTTCATCCGTGTAAATTTCGTTGATCACTTTGCGGGCATCCAGAATTTTTTTGGACGTGACCACCGATTTTAATTTGGTGTTGGCCCCTGTTTTGGCCATCCTGCGCATAATTTCCAGCTCTTCGTTTTTAGAGGGATAGCCGATCTTCAATTTCAGCATAAACCGGTCTACCTGAGCTTCGGGCAGTGGATAAGTTCCTTCCTGTTCCACAGGGTTTTGGGTTGCGAGCACCAAAAAAGGATCTTCCAGCGGAAACGTCTCTTCACCTATGGTAACTTGTCTTTCCTGCATGGCTTCCAGCAGAGCACTTTGCACTTTGGCGGGCGACCGGTTGATCTCATCGGCCAGGACAATGTTTGAAAAGATGGGGCCTTTTTTTACCGTAAATTCCATCTTTTTCTGATTATAAATCAGTGTACCGATCAAATCGGCCGGTAACAGGTCGGGGGTGAACTGTATGCGCTGAAATTTAGTGTTTATAACAGTTGCCAGAGATGATACGGTCAATGTTTTTGCAAGCCCGGGTACACCTTCAAGAAGAACATGCCCATCAGCCAAAAGCCCGATCAACAACCGGTCAATCATATATTTTTGGCCTACAATCACCTTGTTTAGTTCAGAATAAATATCATCAATAAAAGCACTGTGTTTTTCAATTTTTTCACCCAGTGCCTGCATATCTACTGTTTTAGAACTCATTAAAGAGAGAATTTTTAGTTAGAATTCATTTTGTTGAACTGACTAAAAATAAGAAGACAGATCAATAGTCACGCTCAATCCGGTTTTCCGGAATGCAGCTTCAAAAATACGTGATATTTAATAAACTCTTCCAACATTGTTTGTCAAAAATCATAAAACAACAAAATCAGTTCAACTAAGAGCCGCAGAGTTTCTTACATTTAACAAAATTATTCAGAAGGAGAATAATTTCATCATTTGCCGGAGAGTACCTGAAATTCCCGAAAAGATTTGAGGTAATTGGCAAAAAGGTGATCAAAATGCTTGAAGCCATTTTTAAATTTGGGTACCTTGGTGCCGTAAAATTAATCGACAGAAATGGAATTATACTCATTTATATTTCTTGCAGTTTTGGCAATTGCTTCGGCTGTGGGAATGATATTAACCAGGAATACAGTAAATAGTGCTCTCTTGCTGGTTGTAAACCTGCTCTCGGTAGCCGGATTGTATCTTGTATTGCAGGCTCAGTTTTTGGCCCTCATTCAGATTTTGGTTTATGCCGGAGCCATAATGGTGCTGTTTCTCTTTGTGATTATGCTGCTAAACCTCGATGATGAAGAGAGCTTTTTTGATAAACTCAGGGTTAAATATATTGTCGCTTTTCTCCTGGGTGCAGTCATCTTCAGCCAGATTATTTACAGTATCGGCGGGGTTACTGATTTGCTGCCCGCAATCTCAGAAGAGATGCAGTTTGCCGGAACTGTAGAGGCACTTGGGGATGTACTCTATACCGAATTTCTGTTTGCATTTGAAATGACAGCCATCTTGTTAACGGCTGCTGTGGTGGGAGCTATTATGATTGCCCAATATAAAAAACCGAATAAGGGGGACTCTTAATGGTAGGAATTGACTGGTATCTGGCACTAAGTGCTGTAATCTTCACCATCGGAATGATCGGTATCTTAATTCGCCGGAACGCAATTGTTTTGTTCATGTGTGTTGAACTGATGCTTAATGCCGTAAATTTATCACTGGTGGCTTTCAGTGCATATCATGGCGATGTGACCGGACAAATTTTGGTATTCTTTTCACTGGCCGTAGCTGCAGCAGAAGCTGTAATCGGGCTGGCAATCATCCTTGCTATTTTCAGAAACAACTTATCCGTTGATATTACAAAAGTGAATTTGCTGCGCTGGTAATATTCTGTTGTTAATCTCAAAATTCTGTTAAAAATGGAGGGATCTGCTTGTCAGAGAATTCACATTAATACTGTATATTGGTTGTTCAGGTTGTAGAGAAATCACAATTGGTATTTTTTGAAGGTATTCAAGTCTATAATTCTCGTTATTTTATTAATTTTAGCTGGTTTTCAGGCAGTATTTGCTGAAAATGATGAACCTCAGTTAATTCTGATTCATCTGGATGCTGCTTCCAGTTATTATGTTAATCAGGAGATGGCAAAAGGCAATCTGCCAAATCTCGAGTCCTATTTCGGAGAACACGGCAGGATTGATTACACCATTACCTACTTTCCGAGTAAAACACCGGCCGTTATTTCCAGTTTGCGCTATGGAGAAACAGTTCGTGAAATACCGCTCCCCGGCTGGGGTTGGGTTACTGACAGAACTGAGGGAACTGTCGTAAAAACGGTTGGTACATTTCTGAGAATGGTATTATCTACTTCCCGGATATCTACCAGTAATATAATATACGGAATTAGTGGCTTTCACTGGCTGGCAGGCCCGGCATTGGTTAATACCGCCGATTATCTGAAAGACTACAACATTCTGCAATTCTACTATTATAATGTTGATACTCAGGGACATTTTAATGGTGAAGAAGCTTACCTGAAAGAGCTGCTAAAATTCGATTGCCATTTTGGAAAACTTGCAGAACGGCTTGATGATGATGTAAATGTCATCGTATATGCAGATCACGGCATGACTTTTGGCGAAGGAATTGATGTTGATGAATATATAAATAAGTGGATGGGAGATGAATTGAACTATTATTCGTATCCGTCACTATTTCTGAAGGATCTCAGTAAGGCTGAATATTATGCTAAAAAACTTGTAGAGGAGACAGATATTGATTTTACGTTTTTCCGATCATCCACAGATCAGGTGAAAGGATTCCACAATGATGCCGTGATCTTTTTTAATAAAAATTATGAGGATGTTACGATAAATTATGAGTATGAGGGGCAAGATATATTGGGATATTATAATAAGGGTTATGACGGCGAGTATTTAACCCAGGATGAATGGCTGAGCTTCAGTCACGATTTGCATTATCCTATGGCACCTGTCAGTATATTTCATCATCTGGATCATCCTTCTGCATCTGATGTTGTTACGTTATTTGAAGAAACCAAATTTCCGAGAACTAATTACGGTAGCTCAGGCAATCATGGCGGGTTTACGTACCGGGACATGACCGTGCCGCTTTTTTTACGCGGGCCTGATCTGGAAGAATTCTACAACCAGAACTATTACTGGCTGCCCAACCTGTTTCAGGACATTGATGGAATCGATTTTGATCAATACCCGCCTCGCGAACGGAATTATCTGTCTTCCCGCTATAATTTCAGAAAAAACCAAACTGTCACTGATTTTAATTTTTCGCCTAAATATCGCATCAAATACAGGTTAACCGCATACAATTCCGACTTTAATAACCCAACAACATTTGACAGTGTTGAATTTTCAGGGATGGGAGACATGTTTCGATCCTATCTTACCCGCTTTTGGGTTGGGCTGGGTGTGGAAGCAAAAAACAGCAAATTAAATCCGTTCTTTAAATTGCAGTACGATATTCATCTTCGGAAATTTGTTTTTCACAACACATACACCACACAACAAAAGTTTGAATTTCGTCTGTCGTACGAGGCTACCCCGTGGCTTGCCCTTGAAACAGTAAATTTCACATCTCTGGGAATCCGGCTCGACTTTTAATCACTCAGAAACTTCAGAACGGATAAATAAAACAGCAACCAGCACAAACAGTGCGGCAATTATTGCGGTTACATAAAACGTTCCGTCAATTCCGTAATAGAGATAAACGATTCCCAGCAACCAGGGGCCCAATGCCTGCCCCAGTTTCATGATAACCCAGTTTACAGATAAAAATGCTGCCCGGTAATCTTTTACCGCATAACTTGTAATCATATTCATAATATTGGGAATATTGATTCCCTGAGCCACTCCAAAAAGAATAATGGGAATCGCAAAACCCCAAATATTTTGCACGAAGGGTATCATAATAAAAATGGCCAGATAGAGGATGGATGCAATAATTACAAGGTTTCTCTCTTTTACCAAAAGGGTTAAACGCCCAAGCTGTGAGGAAACTATGCCGGTAATTATCGAAGAGCCAGATACAATTACACCGATCACAAATGCACTTTTTCCAAACCGTTCATCCAAAAGAATCACAAAGTATGTAATGTAACCACCATAGAGGATAATGAACGTAAAAAACATGGCTGCAAAAAGGCCGAGTATGTACCTGGATTTCAGTGCTGCTGCAATTTCTCTGAAATAGATACCCAATGATCCGGTTTGCTTTATTTTGGAGGTTTTAAGAAACAGTATGGCAAAAATTCCCACCGGAATACCCAGAAGTGTTAAGAAAAACGGATAATTCCAGCCAAGCACAGTCAGTGCGCCGCCAATGGCAGGATACAGTGCCGTACCCACACTCAGCACGCCGGCATTATATCCCATGGCTGTTGCACGCCTGTTTTTTTCATAAAGATCGCCGATCAGCGTAACATTGAGCACACCAAGTGCCGCACTTCCAAAGCCCTGTAAAAATCGAAAGAGCAGAAGCTGCCCGAATGTGTCTGCAAAAGCGCAGGCCGTGCCGGCAATGCCGAAAATAAATAGAGCCGGAATTAATATTCTTTTTCTCCCAAAACGGTCGGCCATCACCCCAAGAACAGGGGTAAAGAAGATGCCCGGAATTGTAAAGACAGTAATGACGTATCCAATTTGGCCGGGCGGGACATCCAAAGCACGGGAAATGGCGGGAAATGCCGGCGCAATACTGGCCACGCCCAGAATGGAGGTCAGAGTGATTCCGAAAATCACATACAGGTTGATGTCTTTGAGCAGTGATGTGCTATGTTCCGAATCGTTCAAAAATGAATATATGTTTGATCTTTTTTCTCTGACTTTGAAACCATCAAAATACCAACGATAGAAAAGAGACACGAATGGAAAAAAATATGACAAGCTTTATCATACTGAAATCAACAACATCCAAAAATTATGCTCACAAATGAACTGATATTTTTAAAAATTCAGGGTTAAAAATGTTTCAAACCTGTCTTAATACGCAGTATCTTTTCAGCCATTCAATGTTCATAAAAATCAGATAAGTCTTGAGCGATCAAAAAATCATTTTTTCCATGGAAGGTGTTGGGAAAGTTTATAAACCCAACAAAACCGTTTTAAAGGATATTTATCTTTCATTTTTCTACGGAGCCAAAATCGGGGTTCTCGGGCTGAACGGTGCCGGGAAAAGTACACTGCTTAAAATTATTGCCGGCGAGGAAGATGATTATATCGGGAATATATCACGCCAAAAAGGAATCACATTCGGATACCTGTCTCAGGAACCGCTGCTTAATGAAGAGAAAACCGTCATTGAAATTGTTCG
>SL_3KL_010_SEDDRAFT_10000899_pt1 | contig 26238 bp, 19 predicted proteins | sample SodLakKL_010_SED_2_FD_10381 | JGI IMG/M metagenome (IMG submission 10381) | reverse complement strand
TGGCATCCTGAAAATCGAGATACACCGACAAGCCGGTATCGCCCACCCCATAACCCGCGTCGCAGCGTTCCTTTGCGGCTCTTGATGCCACATCGCGGGGAACCAGGTTGCCAAATGCAGGATACCGCCTTTCGAGGTAGTAATCCCTCTCGGCCTCCGGGATCCTGTTCGGATGCCGTTTGTCTCCCTTTTCCTTTGGTACCCATACCCTGCCATCGTTTCGGAGGGATTCCGACATCAGGGTCAGCTTGCTTTGGTAATCATTGAGCACGGGTATGCTGGTAGGATGGATCTGGATAAAGCTTGGGTTGGCAAACAAAGCGCCTTTTTTGAAGGCAGTCCAGGCTGCAGAGGCATTGCTGCCCAGGCCAAGGGTCGACAGGTAATAGACTGTTCCGTAGCCCCCGGTAGCGAGCACCACGGCATGTGCCGAGTGGCGTTCAATTTCGCCGCTGACCAGGTTGCGGGTGATGATGCCCCTTGCCTTGCCCTGGACGATGACCAGGTTGAGCATGTCGCGGCGGGGATACATTTTGACGCTGCCTTTGGCCACCTGTCTTGTGAGCGACGAATAGGTGCCCAGCAGGCATTGCTGCCCGGTCACTCCCTTGGCATAAAAGGTGCGCGATACCTGCACACCCCCGAAAGACCTGGTGTCGAGGGTGCCGCCATAATCCCTGGCGAAGGGGACACCCAGTGCGGTAAAATGATCAATCACCTGGTTGCTCACTTCGGCAGCACGGTACACATTGGCCTCGCGGGCGCGGTAATCACCCCCCTTGATCATGTCGTAAAACAGCCGGTAAACAGAGTCGTTGTCGTTTTTATAGTTCTTTGCCGCGTTGATGCCGCCCTGGGCTGCGACCGAATGAGCCCGCCGGGGCGAGTCCTGGAAGCAGAACACTTTCACCTTGTAACCCAGCTCGCCCAGGGCGCTGGCGGCCGATGCACCGGCAAGCCCGCTGCCAACTACGATGATTTCCAGTTTTTTCTTGTTTGCGGGGTTTACGAGCCGAAGCCCGGCCTTGTAATTGTTCCATTTATCGGCAAGGGGTCCGTCGGGTATTTTGGAATCAAGCTTTCGCATAGCTTTTCTTATTTATTGGATGGTTCGTTTTGTCAGGAATAAAAAAACAGGAAGTAAATGGGGATCAGGGCAAACCCTACGCTGATGGCGATGGCGTAAATGGTGCCGATGAGTTTAATGGCGGGGGTGTACTTGCTGTGGTTCAGTCCCAGCGACTGGAATGCCGACTGAAAACCGTGTTTGAGGTGAAAGCCGAGAAATACGAAGGATACAAGGTAGATGCCAGAGTACCAGGGGTTCTGGAAAAGCACAATGGCCATTGCATAAAAATCATGCGAATGCAAGGCATGTTCCGGAAGGGGCACCCAGTTCATTCTTACAAAGAAGAAGTTGACCAGGTGCAGGACCAGGAAAATGAAGATGATCACTCCGGTATGGAACATGAACCTGGAAAAAAGAGAGGTTTCGGTGCGTATGGCTTTGAGGTATTTTACCGGCCTCGCCCTGGTATTGATTATCTGCAGCACCACCCCCAGGCTGATGTGGATCAGAAATGCCGCAAACAGGAGGTATTCGACAATCTTGATAAAACCGTTCCCGCCCAGGTAGACAACTGCCCTGTCGAAGGCCTCGCCCTCATCGCCCAGTAGCATCAAAAGGTTTGTTGCCAGGTGCATGATCAAAAACAACATCAGGAATATCGCTGCCAGGGCCATAATGTATTTCTGGCTCAGAGACGAAAGGCTTTTCCGCGGCTTCTTCATGGAATGGGCTTTACGATGTTAAAAATGGAAAATATGGTATGTAAACAAATGTATGTGATCCCATCCTACTTTCCAAGTTAAACGTTTATTTGAACACGTTCTAAATAATTTGTCCCGGGCATACAGGCACTTTGGGCCCGGTTTAGGCCTCTTGCCCGCCCGGCCTTCTGGTATGTGCTGCGCTTTTTTGTGTTCTTGGGGCAAAAATGTACTTTTGGTCTTTAAGACTTCCCGTTACCTTTTTATTCATTCCTAAAAAAACACGACTATGTTTGAACCTCATGTTTATAAGACCCGCAGAGAAAAGCTCAGGCAACGCCTGGGAGGGGGGCTGGTATTGATCCTTGGCAATGTGGATGTTCCCATGAATTATAAAAGCAACACATACCGCTTCAGGCAAGACAGCAATTTCCTTTACTTTTTCGGACTCGATCAGCAGGGGCTGGCCGGAATCATCGACCTCGACCAGGGCGGGGACCTCCTTTTTGGCAACGAGGCCAGCCTCGACGACATCATCTGGATGGGCCCCCAGGAGGCCCTGACGGTGAGGGCAAGCCGGGCAGGTGCCGACCGGAGCCTGCCTTCGGCTAAGCTGAAGGAGGTGTTGAAAGAGGCCCTGGCAAAAGGACGCCGTATCCATTACCTGCCCCCCTACCGTGCCGAGAACAAGCTGGTGCTGGAAGAACTGCTGGGGATCAGTCTTCCCGAACAACAGGCAGGGGCATCCACTGCCCTGATCAAGGCCGTTGTGGCCCTGCGTTCGGTAAAGGAAGCCGCAGAGATCCTGGAGATCGAAAAGGCCATGGACGTTGCCTACCAGATGCATACCACCGCCATGAAAATGGCCAGGCCTGGGATATATGAGCGGGAAATTGCCGGTGTGCTGGAGGGCATTGCCTTGGCGCATGGCGGGAAACTGGCCTTTCCGCTCATCCTTTCGGTGAGGGGAGAGACCTTGCACAACCATGATCACGGAAACAAGCTCGAAAACGGGCAGCTCCTTCTGGTTGACGGGGGGGCGGAAACGTCGATGCATTATGCCACCGACCATACCCGCACCTTGCCTGTGGGGGGGGGGTTCGAACCCAGGCAACGCGACATCTACGAGGTCGTATTGAATACCCAGTTGGAGGCCATCCATGCCATCAAGCCAGGATCCACGTTTAAAGGCATCCATCTTCATGCAGCCGAGGTGCTTGCCAGCGGGCTGAAAGACCTGGGCTTAATGAAGGGTGACATTGCCGAGGCCGTCGCCCTGGGTGCCCATGCCCTGTTCATGCCCCACGGGCTCGGGCATTTGATGGGGCTGGATGTACACGACATGGAAGATCTGGGGGAGGATTACGTGGGGTATGACGAAGAGGTCAGGCGTTCGGACACCTTCGGAATTGCTTCTTTGAGGCTTGGCCGCCGGCTGCAGAGCGGTTTTGTGCTCACCGTCGAACCCGGTATTTATTTCATTCCGGCACTGATCGGCAAATGGGAGCAGGAGGACAAATTCCGTGACTTCATCGATTATGACAGAGTGAAAACCTTCGTGGGCTTTGGCGGGATACGCCTCGAAGACGATATCCTGGTCACCGATGAGGGCTTCCGCATGCTGGGAAAACCCATCCCCAAAACGGTGGAGGAGATTGAAAAGTTCATGAACCAGGACAATGCCTGACGGGCCCGGGCACAAAAAACCCCGGAGCATTTTACCGCTCCGGGGCTACCAATCAACTAACCAAAACAACAACATGAAGAGAAGTGTGATAAATGTGTTTGTTGAAAAGCCAGTATTAATAAAACTCAAATATCCGGAAAATGTTTCTCATCGACCGGAAAAAAAAGCGTAAAAATTGTTAATTTATTACCTGACCTGTATTAAAAAACCCGCCCGGGTGTTGATGTTCAAATCCCGACACAACGATTACCGACCCCGGGCGGGAAAAACAAAACAAAACAGAATCAGCAGTCACTGAGAGTTTAGCGGCACCCCAACGATTCGAGGCAGGCGGCTATTCTCTCCCAGCTACGTTCAATATCGTGGTCAAGGCCTACCGAAAACCGGATCAGGCCTTCGGAAAGCCCCATTTCTTTCTGTACGTCTTCGGGCACTTCACTGGAAGTGCTTTTCCCCGAATTGCTGAACAGGGTTTTAAAATAACCCAGGCTTACCGCGAGGTAACCCACCCCCACTTTTTGCATGGCCTCCATCAAAACCGATGCCTTGTCGCTGGTTTCCAGGTCGATGGCAATCATTCCGCCGAAGCCAAAATCAGGATGCATCAGTTCTTTCATCAGCCCGTGCTGGGGATGGTTCGACAGGCCGGGGTAAATGGTCCGCAAGCCTGCTTCCTGGAATTTGTTTGCCAGGTACATGGCGTTGTGGCCGTGCTGCTTCATGCGGATATGCAGGGTATGGAGGTTTTTTTGGATCGAAGAGGAACGCAGGGGATCAAGAACCGGCCCCAGCAGCATGGCCGACCCGGTGTTCACATCGGCCAGTGAATTGATGAAGTCTTCGCCGGCGCAGATGACACCTCCCACGCAGTCATTTTTTCCGTTGATGAATTTGGTGAGGCTGTTGACCACGATGTCGGCCCCCATTTTTGCAGGCGACATGATCATTGGGGTAAAGGTATTGTCGACCACCAGTTTGACCTGATTGTCCCTTGCGATTTTTGCCAGGGCAGGGATGTCGGAGATCTGCAGCAGGGGGTTGGTCATGGTCTCGGTGTAGATGAGCCGGGTATTCTCCCTGATGGCGCTTTCAACTTCACCGTGTTTCGTGATATCGACAAAACTGACTTCGATGCGGAATTTTTTCAGGTAATTGGCCAAAAAGGCAAAGGTGCCTCCATAGGTGGTGATGCTGGAAACAATGTGGTCGCCCGAGTTGCAAAGCTGAAGGATGGCCGAGGTGATGGCACCCATGCCGGAGGCAGTCACCCAGGCACTTTCAGTCCCCTCCATGGCGGCCAGGGCATCTGCCAGGTATTTGTTCGAGGGATTCCAGTGGCGTGAATAGAGAAAACACCCCTCTTGTTCACCATGAAAGGTATCTACCATGGTTTTGGCCTCCATAAAGGTATAGGTGGCCGAATCGGTAATGGACGGATTGACATCGCCAAATTCGCCAAATTGTGCCAGGTCCTGGATGTTGCTTGCCGGATCGAACTTCATGTATTTCTGATTTTTTTGTATTTCGGTATTTGGAAATGTCGGAAAGTCGAAAATCAAAAGGTCACACCGTCTTCGTTTTTTTATTTTGTTAAAAACGCGGCTGTGGTATGGTGTTGCAAAAATATTAATTTATTTGTATTAAGCGGGTAATACCGGGCAATATATTTTTTATAACCGCTAATAACTTACGGAGTGTAAGTAAAAAGCTGTAATTTTGTTATATATTTTACAAATTTTCATGTTCCATGGAGAAAGGCTTTCAGATTGATTCGACCGACCGTCAGATCCTGGATGTGTTGTCAAAAAATGCCAGAATGCCCTACCTTGAAGTAGCCCGTATGATCGGCATTAGTGGTGCGGCCGTGCATCAGCGGATGCAGAAAATGCTGGATGCCGGCATTGTCAGGGGTTCGCATTTTCAGCTCGATCCCGGGGGGCTGGGTTATTTTACCTGTGCCTTCATTGGCATACGGGTCAGCCTGACCTCTTCTACCACCCATCAACAGGTATATGAAAAAATACGGGAGATTCCCGAAATTGTCGAATGCCACCACACCTCGGGCAATTATTCACTGTTTGTGAAGATCTTCACCAGGAGCAATGAGCACCTCAAAAAGATCATTGTCGAAAAGATACAGACCATTGCCGGGGTGAATTCCACCGAGACCTTCATTTCCCTTGAAAAGGGGTTTCAGCGGCAATTGCCGGTCAGGGAAGGCAATGTTTTGGAATACAACGGCTGATCTTTTTTTGCCCGGCAGCAGTTAACCGATTAATCACCATTAAACCAAGCAAGGATGTTTACAGGAATCATTGAAACCACCGGCAAGGTCGTTAAGATCGAAAAAGACAGGGGGAATATCCATTTTACCATCGAAACCCCTATTTCCCGCGAACTGAAAGTCGATCAGAGCATCGCCCACGACGGGGTTTGCCTGACAACCGTGAAGGTGGACAAGGAAAACAATCAGTATACCCTCACCGCCATACAGGAAACCCTCGACAAGACCAATATGCGTACCTGGGAGGCAGGCTATGAGGTGAATCTGGAACGCTGCATGCGTGCAGACGACCGCCTGGACGGGCACATTGTACAAGGCCACGTTGACCAGACGGCAATCTGTACCAGGGTGGAAGAACTCGATGGCAGCTGGAAGTTCACCTTCGCCTACGATCCGGGTCCGAAAAACATTACCGTTGAAAAAGGCTCCATATCGGTAAACGGCGTCAGCCTGACCGTGGTCGACTCTGAGCCCAATACCTTTTCGGTGGCCATTATCCCCTATACTTACGAGGTAACCAATTTCCGGCATTTCAAACCAGGCTCTGTCGTGAACCTGGAGTTCGATGTGATCGGGAAATACGTTGCCCGCTTACTGGAACTCCACTTCGACGCGAGGAAATAAATCCTTCCAGCTGTCCCCGGCCTTCTAAAGGGCGGGGACGGGCTGCCTGACCCTCGGGTCGAGGCCGCGCTGTATCAGCAGGGGCCCGATCTCCGGCTCCCTGCCCCTGAAGTCGATGTACATCTGCATGGCATCTTCGGTGCCTCCCCTTTCAAGGATGTTTTCACGGAACGACTGTGCCGTTTCCTGGTCGAACAGGTCGCCGGTTTCCACAAAGGCCTGGTAGGCGTCTGCGTCAAGCAGCCCCGACCACAGGTAGCTGTAATAGCCGGCAGAGTACCCGCCCGAGAAAATATGGTTGAAATGGGTGCTGGCATGCCTGAAGTGGATCTGCGGGATCATTCCCGTTTTTTCGATGGTGCGTTCTTCCACCAAGGGGGCAACCTCATACAGCATCCCCTGGGCAAATGCCTCGGTAATGGTATGGTATTCCATATCCAGGTAGGTAGAACCGAGAAATTCCACAGTGGCAAAGCCCTGATTGAAATGGGCGCCGGCCACGATACGGTCAATCAGGTTTTCCGGCATGGGTTCGCCCGTCTGGTAGTGCAGGGCAAAGGTCTTCATCACCTCGGGCTCGTTGGCCCAGTTCTCCATGATCTGTGAGGGGAGTTCCACAAAATCCCTTGGGACAGCGGTGCCGGCAAGGCTCGGATAATGCACATCCGAAAGCAGGCCGTGCAGGGCATGCCCGAATTCGTGGAAGAAGGTGGTCATTTCGTCATAGGTGAGCAGGGCCGGTAAAGTGGCAGTGGGCGGCGAAAAATTGCATACGATGGTAATGACTGGATGAATGTAATTGCCTTCCTGGTCTACTCCCTGGCTGCGGTAGCTGCTCATCCAGGCTCCGCCCCGCTTGCTGTCGCGGGGATGGAAGTCCATGTAGAGGACCCCCAGGTGGGAGCCGTCGGCTTCAAGCACTTCGAACACCTGCACATCTTCGTGGTATCTGGGCACGTCGTGTCGCTCGGTGAATTGCAGCCCCCAAAGTTTGTCAACGATGTCAAATATGCCGTCGCGAACCGTGTTGAGTTCAAAATACTGCCTCACTTCCTGTTCGTCGAGGTCGTACTTTTGCCGGCGCACCTTTTCGGCGTAATATCTCCAGTCCCATTGCTCGAGCACGAAGTCATGACCTTCTGCGTAGATCATCGACTGCAACTCTTCCGCTTCTTCTCTGGCCAGGGCGATGGCCGGCTCCCAAACCTGGTCGACAAAATCCATCACCGTGGCAATGTCGCCGGCCATGGTTTCCTCCAGGGTAAAGTGGGCGTGGTTGTCGTAGCCGAGCATATTGGCCCTTTCCAGGCGGAGATTGGAAATCTCGGCCAGGATCTCCCGGTTGTTGAATTCATTGTCCATGTTTCCGCGGTTGATATAGGCCTGCTGCATTTCCCTGCGCAGCTCGCGGTTGTCGGCATTGTATAAAAAGGGCATGACGCTGGGGTTGTGCAGGGTAAACACCCACTTCCCGTCAAGGCCTTCCTGCCGGGCCCGGTCAGCGGCCGCTTCAATCGAGGAGGCGGGCAGGCCCGACAGATCCTCTTCGTTTTCGACAGTCATTTTAAAGGCATTGGTCTCTCCCAGCACATTTTGACCGAATCGAAGGGTCAGGGTGGAAAGGCGGGTATTGATCTCCCTCAGCCTTTCCTGTTCTTCGGCAGGCAGGGCGGCGCCGCTTCGGACAAAACCCTTGTGGGTTTCTTCGAGCAGCCTCATTTGCTCGGCATTCAGGCCGAGTTCGTCCCTTTGGGCATACACGGCCTGCACCCTGTCGAACAACTCAAGGTCGAGGCGTATATTGTCTGAATGGGCCGACAGTTTGGGCGACATCTCCTGTGCGATCTGCTGCAGCTCGGGGCTGGTCAGGGAAGAGTTGAAGTTGTAGAAAACCCGCAACACCCTTCCCAGCATTTCACCAGAGTATTCGAGGGCCTCGATGGTGTTCTCAAAATCCGGGGGAGCCGGATTCGCAGTGATGGCGCGGATCTCTTCTTCCTGACGCCTGATCCCCGCTTCGATGGCGGGCTCAAAATGTCCGATGTCTATCCTGTCGAAAGGTGGTACACCAAAGGGGGTATCGTATTCGGTAAAGAAGGGGTTTTCCTCCTCCGGCATCTCGCACGAAGCCAGATAAAGGAAAGGAAGGATCAATAACAACCAGTACGTTTTCATGTTTTTGTTTTTTGGTTAGGAATCTTGCTTGTTTGGATGAGCAGCTAAAATACAAAATAAACCCCTTGGTCGCAAGTTGGTTTGATCCCGTCATGCAAACAGCTGATCGTGATCCATGTTTGCCTTATAACGGCCTGATGCATTCGAGGCGGACAATAATCCCTACCATGCAGATGCTGAACATGTCAGGGGCGTGTTCGTAGCTGATCCTCACCCGGAGGCTGTCATGGGGCTGAAGGTCGAATTCGTGGATATTCAGGGGCTCGAGACGCTGACCTGACTCCAGTTCGATGATCCACTGGCAGCCATCGAGGCCGGAATAATCGAGCAAAAGGGCATTGACCCCAGTCTCGCATTCGTTGTCGGGGCATGCTGTCAGGAAAAACATCAGGGTGAACAGCAGGGCAATCGGTTTTTTGTTCATATTGTCGTATGTATTGTGTTTCGGTAATGTGTAAAATTGTCAATTCGCGTCTTCTCGCAGGCAATGCGACAATTAAAACCCGGGAAAACCCCAACAGGTTTAAAAGTTTAAAAGTTTAATGGGTTTAAGATTCAACTCTTCAACTCTTCAACTCTTCAACTCTTCAACTCTTCAACTTTTCAACTTTTCAACTTTTTCGTTCCTTCGTTCCTTCGTTCCATCGTCCTTCCGTCTTCCGTCTTCCGTCTTCCGTCTTCTAAACTTTTCAACTCTTCAACTCTTCAACTCTTAAACTCTTCAACTTTCTACCTTCTACCTTCTCCCTTCTCCCTTCTCCCTTCCACTCATCATCACAGCCAACGGTCGGGTAAAATGTCCTTAATCAGTCCGCATACAAGGCCGCATAACAGCCCAAAGGGAAGGTATCCGGCATAACCGGCCGCAGGCATTTCAAAAAGGTGGTAGCGATCAACAAAGGGGATGGCGTACGACCATCCTGCCAGGCTGTTGGTATTCCACAATTCCCAGAAGAACCCGCATACCAGGGCTGCCATGCCCCACAAATAGGGCTGTTTCCAGTTGCCTGCCGAAATGCCGGCAAAAAGGGTCGACTTGCCAGCGACAACAAAGCCTGCGCCAACGATCACCAGGGGGGCCAGCCAGAGCATTGGATACAGGCTCCAGGGCCAGATGGCCGTTGCTGCCAGGGCGGTAGCGGCAAGCAGCATGAGGGGGATGGCCGCCTGCCTGAGCCCGGGCAGGGGCATTTTGACAAATGCATCCAGCCCGGCAATGAAACCCGGAAATGTCTCGAGAAGTTTTTTCGTGCTCATCACCGCGGGCAACACGGTGGCAAAAGGAAGGGTGGCATACCAGAAGTACTGATGCCGGTCCATATGGCCCAGGTTGCGGTAATACCAGTTTTCTGTCATCAGGTTCAAATATTCAAAATACCACCAGAACAGCGCGCTGCCGGCAAAGAGGGCCAGAAAATAGACCGGAAGGTGGGTCAAAAGCGAGCGCCCGCTGCGCATGAAGGTCAATGCATTTGCCAGAATGATGTACCCCAGCCACAGCGGCAAAAAAGTATGGATCTGAAAGGGCCCGAACCATGAAAATCTGGTCCATGCCAGCACCCATCCTGCCGACAGCAGTGCAGCCCCGGCCCAGCCCCAGCCCGGGAAATTCCGGGGCTTATCGATGAGGGAGTGGGTCTTTCCCTGATTGCGGATTACTTTAACCACGAAGGGGAGTACCACAGCAAGTATGGCCAGCACGATGAAAACGAACACAGTGAACGAAAATGGCGGTTGGGCCCGGGGGGACTCTGTTGTCATGGGCGGGAACTCAAGGAGGGCATCTGCCGGCCGTTCTGAGAGGTAGATCCCGGTCAGTGGCGCACCGATCAACAGGACAATGACGGTTATGGCAACGACAAACCTTAGCATCAAATTGATTTTACGGAAATTTAGGTATTTTTTGGCATTTACGCAAGGGCCGGGCAAACAGCTCCGGGTCCTGTTTTATCGCCGGCAGCCAGAATTTTAGCGAATATTTTTCTATATTGCACAGCCCGGACCGGGCTGCCGGGAGCAGGATGCGGGACGGTGTTCCCGGCAGTGTTTATCTGGCCCCTGCCGGCTGTATTTTAAATGCTGTGAGCTTTGAAACGGATTTTTTTATTCCTGCTGCGTTTTTCTGACCTGGCCTACCGGCTGGCATCGCCAAAAAACATCGTGATTTTCCTGGCTCTTCTGCTGTTGCTGGGGGGTGTGGTCATACCCCATTATGCCCGGCAAATATCGCCGGGGCCGGAACAACCCCTCTTGGATGCCCGCTTCGGCTTTTCGCCCGCAGAGGCTTACGAGGCCCTTGATGCATTCGGGGAGGAAGGACGCCGAACCTATCTTTTTTTCCTGGCCGTGTTTGACAGTGTCTATCCGTTGGTATATGGCGGGGTGCTGATACTGCTTGCCAGTTTTTTCCTGAGGCCCCTGATCCACCCCGGCAATGAATTCCGCATCATCAACCTGCTGGCCATTGACGCAGTCATTTTCGATTATGTGGAGAATCTGGGGATTATTTACATGATCCGCGTTTTTCCCTCCCGGGCCGATGGGGTGGCCCTGTTGGTCTCGGTGGCCGGAATGATAAAATGGGTGGTGGTGGCCCTGGCCCTGGCACTTATAGTGATTGCGGCCATTCGTTATTTCAGTTACCTTCGCAGCGGACCGGGAAGGGCGGCCCGGTGAAGCCCACGCCGGCTTATTTATAAATTTTATATACATTCAATCTTTTTTAATGCCATGCCCCTGCTCTCCCGTTTGTTGTCCCTGCTGTTGCCGGCACTCTTGCTTTCCGCCGGGTGCCTCCCCGTGCGCGACATGAAATTCCGTACCCATTATCACGAAGCCCTCGATCTTGTATATGCCGATGCCGGGGAAGAGGAAGCAGTTTTTCTGAAAGCCCACCTGAGCGGCGGCGATGTAGTGGTATTTGGACAGGATTGGGTGGTGGACCTGCCCGGTGGTTTTTTGGAGGGGCAGGGGCAATACTTTGATTTCAACCGCCGCCTGGTGCACAGAGGGCAGCTGCGCATTGAACTCGACAGCGTGGAACTTTTTGAGACCAACCGCATTCCCGAGACCAACCACAGCAGCCGGATGGCTGCCCTCACCGTACTCGGGGGGCTGAACACCGCCCTNGGAGTGTATTGCCTTGCGGTACCCAAGGCCTGTTTCGGATCCTGTCCTACCTTTTACACAGATGGTGACCGCGATGTATACCGCGCCGATGCCGAAGGCTTTTCAAATGCCATTGCGCCCGGGCTGGAGTACACCGATATCGATGCCCTGCCCGCAGCCGGGGGCAGCACGGGGGTTTTTCAGCTGACCATGAAAAACGAGGCCTACGAAACCCACAATGTACGTTCGGTAAAGCTGCTGTCGGCTCCCCGGGGGCCAAATCAGCGGGTGTACCACGACCCCACCGGACATTTTTACCTGGCTCAGGGAAAAGGCCTTTTGCAAATGGCCACGGCCGATGAAGGAGACATTGCCTATTTGCTGCGCAGCAACAACGGCATGGAACGATTCAGCCCCTCCGATCCGGACAACATCCGGAGCAGGGAATCCATCCAGTTGGTATTTGACCGGCCCGAAGGAGCCGGACAACTCGGGCTGGTCGCCGGCTTCCGTCAGAGCCTGATGACCACTTACCTGTTATACGACGCCTTTGACCGTATGGGGAATGTGTACAGCGATTTTTTGGCCGGAGCCTCTGCCATGGACCAAAGCGGACAAAGCATCGGAAATGCCCTCCATGAACAGTTGGGAGGGATCGGGGTGTATCTGTTGGATCCCAGGTCAGAAGAATGGGTTTTTCAGGGCGAATGGTACGAAACCGGCCCCATTGCCCTCAACCATCAGATCCTGTTGCTCGACACCGGCAACGCTGCTCAGGAAGTGAGGGTCAGGCTGGAGCTGAACCGTGGCCTGTGGCGCCTCGATTACTTTTACCTGACCGGGGTGGTGCAGGAGGTGGAGCCTGTCGAAATACTTCCCCACAAACTCTACGCCGGCGAAAGGGAAAATGCCCGGCTGTTGGGCGTGCTGAACAACCCGGATCAGCACCTGGTATCCCAGCCCGGCGACGAATACCGCTTTGAATTCGTCCTGCCCCCCGTTGATGAGGAAATGGAGTTGTTTTTGTCGTCCACCGGTTATTACCTGGTGTGGGGCCGGGATACCTGGCAGCAGGAGAGCGATCTGCGCGGTCTTTGGCGAATGCGGCATCTTCCGCGCTCCTACCTCAGGAAACAGGCCAAAGACTATAAGGAATACGAAGCTGTTATGGAGGAAGCATTCTGGAATTCAAGGGTCGACCATCAGATCATTTCCAATCATGAAGAATAAAAAACCCATGGCATTTCTCTTGCTGGCGCTGTTGATGGCATGCTGCGCAGTTCCGCGCGGCCTGCCTGCCCCTGACGATCTGCCCCGGCACACCCATGGGGCCGTCATTCATCTGAGGCTGGACGATGGTGAGCGGGTGCGCGGAGAACTGATTGCCTCAGACGGGGCGTATGTTTTCGTGCTTCCGGAAGGGGGCGGCACACCCGATGCGGTGCAGCAGATCGCCTGGGTCGGGGTGGATAGTTACAGGCTGTTCTATGCTGGCGGAAAATCCCTCAACTGGTTTGTGCCGGTGTACACGGCAATGACACTGAGTCACGGATGGTTCCTGTTCCTGACTGCGCCAGTGAACCTTGTGGCCACCCTGCTCACGCATCAGTTCAGCCGGAATGAGTACACCCTCCGCGAACAGGACATCCGTCCGGAGGAGCTCAGCCTCTTTGCACGCTTTCCGCAGGGGCTCCCTCCTGATCTGAAGCTGGAGGATGTCTGGTAGTAGGTTTTACAGCAGCAGCGGGAGGCAAAAAAAGAGGCGGGCTGCCGCGGGAAAGGGCAGGGAGGGTTACCACAATGGGAAACCCCATGTGCAGCGGACCGGAAACGATTTTTTCAATACCTGAAACATCTTATTATAAGAACGAAAATTACTGTTGTCTTTTTCTTAACCATTTTAGTTTTTGGAAGCTGTGGAACCCAATCAATTGGCGGTCTGGTGTTTAACCTGCTTGCAATTGCCCTCTTCTTTCCCACGTTTGCCAGCCTGAAGCCGGCCCGCGGCAAACCCTGTGAGCACTAAAAAAGAAAGTGCCGATCCGGATAGAGCATCCGAAAAGCAGCGAGCTTGGCTTTTTTTGAAATACCATCCACTTATCCGTGCCCCTATAAAAAAAAACCCTGCATTATTTTATAATACAGGGGTTTGTGGTTTTAACTGGTTGACCGACCAGGATTCGAACCTGGACAGACAGCTCCAAAAACTGTAGTGCTACCGTTACACCATCGGTCAGTTTGCTTTTGGAGGGCAAAAATAAATAAAATACCCGGAAAGGCAAGGGATTTTTTAAATATCCTCTCCGGATCATCGGCTCTGTCCGGGCGGAGTCAAAAGGCGGGACGTATCGCCGGGATTCTTTGGGGCCGCCCCCTTGCACGGGGTGTTAAAAACCGGCACAAAACTCTTTTTTTATGTAATTTTGCATTCCGGCGTCTGACCCGGCACGAATAACCAATGGCCCATTGCCCAACAAAACATCTTTCCCATGGACCAATTCATGTATCGGAAATTGAACCTCTATATCGGATGGGGGCTGTTTGCCTTTGCCACGCTGATGTACCTGCTGACCATTGAACCCACAGTCAGTTTCTGGGACGCTGGCGAACGGATTGCCGTATCCTATAAATTGCAGATCGGGCATCCGCCCGGAGCCCCCCTTTACCAGATGCTGGCCAGGATATTCTCGCTGTTCGCCCTGGGCAACACAGCCCGGGTGGCTCTCTGGATCAATGCCATGTCGGCTGTGGCCGGCGGATTGACGGTGATGTTCCTGTTCTGGACCATCACCATCCTTGCCCGGAAGATCATCGCTGCCGCCGGTGAGCTCACCCATGTGCAGGCCTGGGCCGTTTTCGGCAGCGCGCTGGTGGGGGCCCTGACCCTTGCCTTCAGCGATTCGTTCTGGTTTACGGCCGTCGAAGCTGAAGTCTATGTCACCTCGGCCTTCCTGACCGCTTTTGTGTTCTGGGCCATACTGCAGTGGGAGGCCAGGGCCAACGAGCCCGATGCCCACAAATGGCTGGTGCTGATCTTTTACGTCATCGGGCTGTCGATCGGAGTACACCTGCTCAACCTCCTGGCCATTCCGGCCATCGTTTTTGTCTATTATTTCAAAAAATATACTCCCACCACCAGGGGGGTTCTGTTCACAGGCATCGTGGCCGTAGCCATGCTCTATTTGGTGCAGTCGGTGCTGATACCCGGCATCCTTACGCTCGACTGGCGCTTCGAGCGCTTCTTTGTCAATGCCATCGGGCTGCCGTTCCACAGCGGTACGCTGATCTTTTTTGTGCTGCTGATTGCGGGCATCACCTTCGGACTGTATTACACCCACCGCCGCAAAAAAGTGCTGTGGAATACCGTTTTGCTATGCTTTACATTTATTGTGATCGGGTATTCTTCGTTCTTTATGCTGGTGATCAGGTCCAATGCACAGGTGCCCATCAACGAGAACGCCCCCAAGGACGCCCTGGCCATGAAGGCCTACCTCGGGCGTGAACAATACGGTGCCTGGCCCTTGCTTTATGGCCCCTATTACAATGCCCCGGTGGTGGACGTGGAAGACGGGACCCCGGTCTGGGGCAAGAACCGGGAAACCGGGCGTTACGAGATCATCAATGCCAGAAAGGGCCTTGAGCCTGTATACGACCCCCGCTTCACCACCCTGTTCCCGCGGATGTGGAGCAGCCGGCGCCTTCACGTGCAAGGCTATGAAAACTGGGGCAATGTGCAGGGCCGGCCCGTGAGGATCACCCAGCCCGACGGCAGCGTGGAAGTGGTCAACAAACCGACTTTTACCGAGAATATCCGGTTTTTCTTTGCCCACCAGGTAGGGCATATGTACATCCGCTACCTGATGTGGAATTTCAGCGGAAGGCAGAACGACATACAGGGCCACGGAAGCCCCCTCGAGGGCAACTGGCTCTCCGGTATCCGGCCTCTCGACGAACTGAGGCTGGGACCTCAGCGCAACCTGCCCGAAAGCATAACCTGGAACCCGGCCCACAATAAGTATTACATGCTTCCCTTCCTGCTTGGGCTGATGGGCTTCCTTTACCAGCTGAAACGAAGACCCGGCGACACCCTGGTGGTGGGACTGCTTTTCTTCATGACCGGGCTGGCCATCATCATCTACCTGAACCAAACCCCTTTTCAACCCAGAGAGCGTGATTATTCATACATCGGCTCGTTCTATGCCTACTCCATATGGGTAGGCCTTGGAGTCCTCGGGTTGATCGATGCCTTGTCCAGGAAGTTGCAGAAGGGAAGGGCCGAAGCTGGCGGCCGCAGCGGGAAGCTGGCGGCCGTAGGCGTGACCGCCCTTTGCCTGCTGCTGGTACCCGTCAACATGGCCAGGGAAAACTGGGACGATCACGACCGTTCGGGCCGCTATGGCGCCAGGGATGTGGCGATCAACTACCTGGAAAGCTGTGCCCCGAATGCTATCATATTCACCAACGGCGACAACGATACCTTTCCCCTGTGGTATGCCCAGGAGGTGGAGGGGGTGCGCACCGACATCAAGGTGGTCAACATGAGCCTGCTCAATACCGATTGGTATATCGACAATATGCTGAGAAGAAAAACCTATGACGCCGATCCGGTGCCCTTCAGCTTCGAGCCCCGGCAATACCGCGACGGGACNCGCGATTATGTTTACATTATCGAACGCCTGGAAGGTTACCACGACCTGGGGAGGCTGATGGAGTTTGTGGGAGATGACAGCCCCCAGACCCGTATTCGCACCGGACGTGGCCCCGAAGACTATTTCCCCACCAGCAGGTTCCGCCTGCCGGTCGATTCGGCCAGGGTGGTTGCCAATGGCACGGTGGCTCCCGAAGACGCCCATCTGATCGTGGATGCCCTTGAGTGGCAAATGCCCGGTCAGGGTGTGCAGAAGAACCACCTGATGGCCCTGAACTTTTTGGCTGAGAACAACTGGGAACGCCCCGTGTATTTTGCCATCACCACCGGCAGTGAGTCGTATATGGGACTGGAAGACTACTTCCAGCTTGAGGGGATGGCCTACCGGCTGCTGCCCATCAAAACCGAGAAAGACCCCACCGAACCCGGCCGGATCAATACCCGCATACTGTATGACAACCTGATGAACAGATTCGTTTGGGGAAATATGTACGATCCGGCGGTTTATCTCGATGAAGACCACCGCCGCCTTACGGTCAGTTTCCGGAATGTTTTCCAGCAACTGGGCGCGGCCCTGGTCCTGGAGAACAAACCCGATTCGGCCATTGCCGTGCTCGACCGGGCCATGGAGGTGATGCCCGAACACAATGTGCCCTATAACTATTTTACCTTTCTGATCGCAGAGCGTTACTACCAGGCCGGGGCCCACGAAAAAGGCAACGCCATTGCCCGCCGCATGATCGATATTCACCGCGAAAACCTGGCCTATTTCTTTACTTTTACCGGCCACAGGGCCACCCTGATCGATAGCCGCAAGCAGGAAAGCCTGGCCATGATGCAGCGCATTGCCCGGATCACTGAACTACATGGTCAGGAGGAACTGGCCGCGCTGGCCAATGAAACCTTCGATACCTATTACGATTTATGGATCGGCAGATACTGACCGTTCATTGGGTTTGTCCGGAAGCCTGCAGGGTGATCCTAATAGGCTAAATAACAGGCGTATTTTTTTTTCATTGTAAAATAAATTGTTTACCTTTGCGCTGAAATTTGATACAGCCGGAGAAGAAAGGGGGCGAAACAGTCCCCTTCTTTATTGGCAGTAACAGGCATGATCGATAAAAAGGCCATAGAAGATATTGTAAACAGCCAGCTGGAAGACAACCCGCTTTTCCTGGTGGAGGTAAAGGTAAGCCCTCAGAACAGGATCAGGGTGTTTATCGATGGAGATCAGGGAGTGAGCATCGATGATTGCAAAAAACTGAGCCGGCATTTGGAGTCGGCCCTTGATCGCGACATCGAGGATTTCGAACTGGAGGTTTCATCGGTGGGCGTGGGAGCCCCACTGCAGCAGAGGCGTCAATTCAGGAACAACACGGGCAGGATGCTTTCGGTTATCCTCAATGACCAATCGGTGGTCAGGGGCAGGCTGGTGGAGGTAAGCCAGGAAGAGATCGTGCTGGAAAAAGAAAAACCCCTCAAGGGAAAGAAAAAAGCCAGGGAACCCGAAACCGATGCTGCAGACAGGGTGGCTATCCCTTTTGAGGACATTGACAGGGCAAAGGTAGAGGTGTCATTCAGATAATCGGTGCAGTGGCATTCACGAACGAATCGAGTACGTAATTAAAAGTGATCACAGACATATGGAAACTATTAATCTGGTTGAGTCGTTTTCCGAATTCAAGGAATTTAAAAACATTGACCGCTCTACCATGATGCTGATCCTGGAAGATGTTTTCGGCAGTATGCTGGAAAAGAAATACGGATCTGCTGAAAATTTTGACATTATTGTAAACATCGACAAGGGCGACCTGGAGGTTTGGCGCAACCGGGTGATTGTCGAAGACGGGGAAGTAGAGGACGAAAACTCCGAGATCGCTTATTCGGATGCCATCAAGATAGAACCCGACTTTGAGATTGGGGAGGAGGTATCCGAACCGGTAAGAATGAGCGATTTCGGGCGCAGGGAAATACTTGCCATCAGACAGAACCTGGCCTCCAAGATCCTTGAGCTGGAAAAAGACAGCGTGTACAAAAAATACCAGGAAAAGATTGGCGACATGGTCACGGCCGAGGTTTACCAGGTGTGGAAAAAAGAGATCCTTGCCCTGGATGATGAGGACATCGAGCTGATACTGCCCAAATCGGAGCAGATCCCTTCCGACTTTTACCGCAAGGGGGATACTGTCAGGGCGGTGGTTTCACGTGTGGAAATAAAAAACAACAATCCGCTGATCATCATCAGCCGCACCTCGACCGTTTTCCTGGAAAGGCTTTTTGAACAGGAGGTACCCGAAGTATACGATGGGCTGATCACCATCAAGAAGATCGTCAGGGTGCCGGGAGAACGGGCCAAGGTAGCCGTTGAATCCTACGACGACAGGATCGACCCTGTGGGCGCCTGTGTGGGGATGAAGGGCAGCAGGATACATGGCATTGTCAGGGAATTGCGCAACGAGAACATTGATGTGATCAACTACACCACCAACACCACCCTGTATATCTCCAGGGCCCTGAGCCCGGCCAAAATCAGCTCGGTGCAACTGGACGAGGAAAACAAGAGGGCTGAGGTATACCTGAAACCCGATCAGGTTTCCCTGGCCATTGGCAAGGGAGGTTTCAACATCAAACTGGCAGGCAGCCTGACCGGCTATGAGATCGACGTATACCGCGAAACCGAAACCGAAGGCGAAGACGTTGATCTGCTGGAGTTCAGCGATGAGATCGAAGGATGGATCATCAACGAATTGAAAAAAGTCGGTTGCGACACCGCCAAAAGCGTGTTGAACCTCACTGTGGAGGACCTGGTCAACAGAACAGACCTCGAGCAGGAAACACTGGAAGAGGTGATGCGCATATTGAAGGCAGAGTTTGAGTAAAAAATGCACTAAATTTGCAGCGCTTTTACCGGCAGCTGTAAACGATTGATAACCGAAAGCTGTATATGACCGAAGGGACCAAAACGCGAAGATTAAGCAAAGTTGCCAGGGAGTTCAATGTCGGATTGACCACCATTGTCGAATTTCTGAACAAGAAGGGGATCGCTGTGGATAACAATCCCAACGCCAAGATCTCCGGCGAAGCCTATGAGTTGCTCTTTCAGGAGTTTCAAAGCGAGAAAACTCTGAAGGAGGCCAGTCGCAAGGCCGGATTGAACATCCTGAAGCGCGAAAGCATTTCGATGGATCAGGACGAAAGGGTAGCCAGGGAGAAAGAAGAGAAAAAGGCTGCCGATGAGGAACTCTTCATCAAAGACATGAAGGCGCCCGCTGCCGAAGAAAAGCCCGTTGCCAAAAAAGCTGCCCCGGCCCCTGCAGAAATGGAAAAAGAGGAAAAGGAAGCCGGAAAAACAGAGGAGAAGCCCCCTATACCCGAAGCGGCCTCCGAAGCAGAAAAACCTCAGGCCCCCGTGCCGGAAGAAAAAGCTGCTGCGGCCGAAATCTCAAAAAGGCCTGCAGCAGAAAAGGAGGAGGAAGCTGCCGGTGAACAGGCCATAAGCCCGGAAGCCGCCGAAAAAACAGCCCTGGAAGAGTCTGCTATAGAGAAAGCAGACAAAACCGGCCTGAAGATTGTGGGCAGGATTGACCTCGATGAGGCCAAAACCGCCAGGAAGACAAAGAAAAAAGCCCCCCAAAAAGCCGCAGAAGAAGAAAAAAAGGAAGCCCCCGCTCCCCCCGGGGCCGGGGAAGAACCCCCTGCAGCTGCTGAAACGAAGGAAGCCGGAGCCGAAGAAGCAGCCGATGAACAAAAGGAAGGGCCGGAAAAGGACCATCACCGGACACAGTTCCGCAAACTGGATGGCCCGACCATCCTCGGAAAGATGGACCTGCCCGAACCCCGGGAGGCTGCCAAAAAACCGGTCGCCTCCTCTTCCGATACTGGAAAGGCCAAGAAGCGCAAGCGCAAGCGCATCAAAAAGGATAAACCCCCGGAAGGCCAGCTGCCTCCGACCGATCAGAAAACCACCGGCGCCGATACCGGCAGGGCCCGCAAGGGAGTCAGGAAAGACTATGTCAGACCGGAGGTCTCGGAAGAGGAGATCTCCCGTCAGATCAGGGAAACACTGGCCAATCTGAGTGGTACCGGGAAGTCGAAAGCGGCCAAGTACCGCCGGATGAAACGCGATGTGCAGCAGCAGCAAAAGGAAAAGGAGCGCGAACAGGAAGTTACCGGACAGAAGGTGCTGCAGGTGACCGAATTCATCTCGGCCGCCGAACTGGCCAATATGATGAATATTTCGGTCAACGAGATCATTGCCACCTGTATGTCGCTGGGGTTGTTTGTATCGATCAACCAGCGCCTGGATGCAGAGACCATCTCCATTGTTGCCGATGAATTCGGCTTTGATGTGGAGTTTGTCAGTGCCGACTCCCAGGAAGACCTAGTTGAGAAAGAACCCGAAGACCCGGCCAAATTGCGCGACCGTGCCCCCATTGTCACCGTGATGGGCCATGTGGATCATGGGAAGACCTCGCTGCTCGATCAGATCAGGCACTCCAACATCATTGCCGGAGAAGCAGGGGGCATCACCCAGCATATCGGTGCCTATGCCGTTAAGCTGGATAACGGGAAAACCATTACCTTTCTGGACACACCCGGACACGAAGCATTTACCGCCATGCGGGCAAGAGGGGCCAAGGTAACCGACGTGGCCATCATCGTGGTAGCCGCCGACGACAGTGTCATGCCCCAGACCGTGGAAGCCATCAACCACGCCCAGGCCGCCGGGGTTCCCATTGTTATTGCCATCAATAAGATAGACAAGGAGAACGCGGCTCCTGAAAAGGTCAAGGAAGGGCTGGCCAACATGAACATACTTGTGGAAGACTGGGGTGGCAAATACCAGAGCCAGGAAATATCTGCCAAGGCAGGGCAGAACATCGAAGGCCTTCTGGAGAAAGTGCTGCTTGAGTCGGAAATGCTTGAACTGAAAGCCAACCCCTCAAAAAATGCCAGCGGAACTGTTATCGAGTCTGCCCTGGACAAGGGCAGGGGCTATGTATCCACCGTCCTGGTGCAAAACGGTACCCTGAAAGTTGGTGGCATCGTGGTGGCAGGTACTTCTCACGGCAAGGTGAAAGCGATGTTTAATGAAAGGGGCCACCGCATACACGAAGCCGGCCCCTCGACCCCTGTCCTGATTCTCGGTCTCGACAGCGCCCCCCAGGCCGGAGACACCTTCAGGGTGGTCCAGTCGGAAAGTGAGGCCAAGACCATCACCACCAAGCGGCAGCAACTGATCCGCGAACAGGGCCTGCGTACCCAGAAGCATATCACACTGGACGAAATCGGGCGGAGGATCGCCATCGGGGACTTCAAGGAACTGAACATAATTGTGAAGGGCGATGTGGACGGCTCGGTCGAAGCCCTCAGCGATTCCCTGCTGAAACTGAGCTCCGACGAGATTCAGGTCAATATCATCCACAAGGCTGTAGGGCCAGTAACCGAAGGCGATGTATTGCTGGCCTCTGCTTCCAATGCCATCATTATCGGATTCCAGGTAAGGCCATCGGTGGCTGCCCGCAAACTTGCCGAAAATGAGCAGATCGATATCCGCCTTTACAGCATCATCTATAACGCCATCAATGAGATCAAATCGGCCATTGAAGGGATGTTGTCGCCCGAAATTGAGGAAAAGGTGTTGGCCAACCTGGAGGTAAGGGAGGTATTCAAGATCACCAAGGTGGGTACCGTGGCGGGTTGTATGGTACTCGACGGGAAGATACAGAGAAATTCCAGCATCCGCCTGATCCGCGATGGCATTGTGGTGTATACGGGCAAACTGGGTTCATTGAAGCGTTTCAAGGAAGACGTAAAGGAGGTGTCGGCCGGTTACGAATGCGGTCTCAATATTGAACGTTTCAACGATATCAAGGTAGGCGACATCATTGAGGCCTTCGAAACCATTGAGATTGCGCGTAAACTCGATTGACACGGCCGCTGTGTGCGGCCTGCTGCAAACAGTGTAAAACCCTGCCGAATATGACCAGGCTGACGTTCGATTACCAACACTCCGCCTCCTTTGTCTCCCGCAACGAGATCATGTTGTTTGAACGGGAGGTAGCCCTGCACCGGAAAGCTATTTACAATGGCCAGGGCGCCGGCAGTGATTTTCTTGGCTGGACCGGGCTCCCCCACGAGGCCGGGAGTGATTTGACCGACCGCCTGGAGTCGGATGCAAAAAAGATCAGGGCACAATCGGACGTGGTGGTGCTGGTGGGGATCGGGGGCTCGTACCTGGGCGCGCGCGCCGTGATCGAGGCCCTTTCGGGTGCCCTGCCTCCGAAAGCCGGTTGTTCTCAGGGGCCTTTGATGCTGTATGCGGGTCACCATCTGGATGAGGATTACCTCGGTGAGTTGCTTGCCTTTCTGGACAACAAGGATTATTCGCTGATCGTTATCTCCAAGTCCGGTACCACCACCGAACCGGCCATTGCCTTCAGGCTGCTCAGGCAGCATTTGCAGGGAAAATACGGGGAGGCGGCTTCCGACAGAATCTTTGCCGTTACCGATGCCTCAAAAGGCGCCCTGAAAACCCTCGCCGAAAAACATTCCTATGCCACATACGTCATTCCCGATGATGTGGGCGGCCGTTATTCGGTTTTGTCGCCCGTGGGACTGCTCCCGATCGCCGTTGCCGGACTGCCCGTCAGGGAGTTGTTGGCGGGCGCAGCCGGAATGTCCGACTTCCTGCGCAGGGAGGATTCGCTGATGCAAAACCCGGCATCGCTGTATGCCGTGATCAGGAACATACTGTACAACAAGGGCAGGACCACCGAGATCCTTGCGGCCTATAATCCATCGCTTCGGTACATGATCGAATGGTGGAAGCAGTTGTACGGTGAAAGCGAAGGGAAGGATGGCAAGGGCATCTTTCCTGCCGGGGCGGGGTTCACCACCGACCTCCATTCGATGGGCCAGTACATCCAGGACGGGCTCAGGACAATCTTCGAAACGGTGATCAGGGTGGATCAGCCCTCAGGGAAAGTGGTTATCCCCCACGATGAGGACGATCAGGACGGGCTGAACTACATCACCGGCAAACGCCTTAGCCATGTTAACCACATGGCCCTGAAGGGGACCATGATGGCACATACTGAAGGCGGGGTGCCCAACCTCATGATCAACCTGCCCCTTATCAATGCCCATACCCTGGGCGAACTGATCTATTTCTTTGAGATGGCTTGTGCCATCAGCGGTTACATACTCGGGATAAATCCCTTTGATCAGCCCGGAGTGGAGGCATACAAAAAGAATATGTTCGCCCTGCTGGAAAAACCGGGATTCGAAGACCTGACAGAAAAACTGAAGAAAAAGCTCAGGTAGGTTTAGCCCCTCTCCCTGCCAAAACAACTCCGGCAAAGGGGCTCGTAGGCCTCCTGCTCGCCCAGCACCACCAGCTTTTCTTCCTTGATGGTGCGGTGAGAATACTGGGCCAGTGAACCGCACTTGACGCAAACGGCATGCACCTTGGTGATGTATTCGGCCGTGGAAAGCAGGGCAGGTATGGGCCCGAAGGGTTTCCCGGTGAAGTCCATATCGAGCCCGGCCACAATTACCCGGACGCCCTGGTTGGCGAGCTGGTTGCATACTTCGGGCAGCCCCGCATCGAAAAACTGGGCTTCGTCTATGCCCACCACATCCACATTGTTGGCCAGCAAAAGAATATTGCCCGATGCAGGCACCGGGGTTGAAAGGATCTCGTTGGCATCGTGCGAAACCACCTTTTCGTCGTCGTACCTGGTGTCTATTCCGGGTTTGAATATCTCGACATTCAGCCTGGCTATTCGCGCCCGCTTCAAACGGCGTATCAGTTCCTCGGTTTTGCCGGAGAACATGCTGCCGCAGATAACTTCAATCCAGCCACGGCGTCTGGACCGGTCCACTTCGTTTTCGAGAAACATCAGAAGGCCTTGCTTTGGGTTGGCCGGCCGGAGCCCGGCATCATTTTACTGCGCCCCACAAAAATAATCAATAACTTTACACCGTTTTGAATTGCCGAGCACAATCATTTATAAACCCTATCTTTTTTATGGACCACACTCAAGTAAAAGAACAGATCGTACGCCTTCTGGAAGACATTGTAAGCAGGACAAACCACATCAATGCCCGGTATTCCGGACCTGAGCTATTCATGGAGATAGACCTGGTCAAAGACGATATGCGGCTGCTCTACCGGCAGTTCGAACTGCTGAAAGCCGCTTCAGATCAGGAAGGGGAAATCCCGGGAAATAACCGTAAGTCAACACTTCACACTCAGCCGGTATCCCGCACAATGGTCGATCCCGGCCCGGGGTCAGACAGGCCACACACCGGTATAAGGCAGGGAGAGACCCGGGGTGGGAAACAGGAAGCGGATAAGGGCAAAGAGGAAAAACTGCCGGAAGAGGAGCTATCTGCCCCTACTCCCAAGCAAGCCCCCGTGGTTGAAACAGAGGCCCGGACCCCGCCGCCACAGGAAAAGAACCTGTCTGAAGCGGCAGGAACGAAGGCAGAATCCATCGGGATAGAAGCGGGCGAGCCTGCCCCCAGACAACCGGCCCCCCAACCTCCGGTGCCCGAGATAAAAGCCAGGTCGGCCTTTTCTGATCAGCCGCCCCCCCCTGCCACCGGCAAGAAAACGGTCATCGACAAATTGTCGCCCGAGGGCAACAAAACCATCGGCGACCTGTTTGTCCAGGACGACAATTCGGTGCATCAGCGGCTTTCCGGACAAAAGACCGACCGCAGCATCGGGGCAAGGATGCAGCAACACCCCATCTCCAGCCTGAAGGATGCCATCGGGGTCAATGAGAAATTTTTGTTTATCAACGAATTGTTCGATGGGGACATACAGGCCTATCATGACGCCATTGCCCGTTTGAACGAAGCTGCAGATGTGAAGGCTGCCTTCGATACCCTGAATGCCCTTGGCAGGGAGTTCTCGTGGGATGCCGGCCGTTCGTCGGCAACCATCGAAATGCTGGCCAATTTTGTGCAGCGCAGGTATATGGGCAGCTAATTGACCGGGAAATGTCAAAGATGTACGTAGTTCCCACACCCGTGGGCAATCTGGAAGACATGACGTTGCGGGCCATCGGCACACTCCGCGAGGCCGACCTTGTGCTGACAGAGGATACCCGGCATACGGGCAGGCTGCTCAGGCATTTCGACCTGACAGTAAAAATGATGGCCTATCATCAGCACAACGAGCACAAGGTTCTTCCCTCCCTGATCGATAAATTAAGATCGGGAGAACGCATTGCCCTGGTCAGCGATGCCGGAACGCCTGGTATTTCCGATCCCGGTTTCCTCATTGTACGGCAGTGCATTCGCGAAGGCATCGGGGTGGTGGTCCTTCCAGGGGCAACGGCCTTTGTGCCCGCCCTCATCGGTAGCGGATTGCCCTGCGAACGTTTTTGTTTTGAAGGGTTTTTGCCGGTCAAAAAAGGGCGTAAAACCCGGCTTGAATCCCTGGCGGGCGAGAGCCGGACCATGGTGTTCTACGAATCTCCCCACCGGTTGTTAAAGACCCTGAACGATATGTCGGCCTTTTTCGGTCCCGGCCGGCAGGGCTGTGTGTCGCGCGAGATCAGCAAGCTGTACGAAGAACACCTAAGGGGTAGCCTGCAGGAACTCATTGATGTGTTTGAAAAAAGAAACATTAAGGGAGAGATCACCATCGTGGTGGCCGGTCTAGCTGTCTAGCTTGAGCACCGCCATAAAGGCCTGCTGTGGCACCTCTACATTCCCTACCTGCCGCATCTTTTTCTTGCCTTTTTTCTGCTTTTCGAGCAGTTTTCGTTTCCTGGTGATGTCGCCCCCATAACATTTGGCCGTTACGTCTTTGCGAAGGGCCTTGACCGTTTCCCGGGCTATGATCTTTGATCCGATACCCGCCTGTATGGCGATGTCGAATTGCTGGCGGGGGATGAGTTCGCGCAGCTTGGAGCAGATTCGTTT
>SL_3KL_010_SEDDRAFT_10000898_pt1 | contig 26244 bp, 19 predicted proteins | sample SodLakKL_010_SED_2_FD_10381 | JGI IMG/M metagenome (IMG submission 10381) | reverse complement strand
CTTTTGCCTTTTGCCTTCTCACTTCCCGCCCTAATCCTTTAAATAAATGCCGTAATCGGGTTTAAAACCGGGTCTGGTCAGGTTTGCTGAGAAACCAAGCTTATGAAACGACTCATACGCGTTAATTGCAACAAAATCCTGATCAAATATACCGAAAACCGTGGAACCGCTTCCGCTCATCGCAGCATACTGCGCGCCAACGTCGAGAAGCTGGTCTTTGATGTTGCCAATCATCTCATGGCGGGCGATTACGGGCGCTTCCAGATCGTTTACCAGTAGTGCTTGCCACTGGTCGATCTCATCTTCGGTCAGAACTCCCTTGATGGAAAAATCTGGCTCAGGGTTGGGAGTGCAATTCCGATAGGCTTCCGGGGTTGAGCTTTCAAAACCCGGCCATATACACAGAATCCAGGCATCGGGCTGGATGTTAGCAGGTTCAATCTCCTGGCCCAGCCCGGTTCCTATTCCGGGTGTACCTTTAATGAAGAACGGGATATCGGCTCCGAGATCGCGGCTGAGGTCGATCAGCTCTTCGGTTGTGAGCCCGGCTTTTTCAAGCTTATTCAGTATCCTGAATGTCAGGGCCGCATTGCTGCTGCCGCCGCCAAGGCCCGCCCCGGCCGGAATGTTTTTGGTTACGGAGAAAGAATAGTGGTTTTTCAAGCCAACATACTTCTCAAACGCATTGTAAGCTTTTGTGATCAGGTTGTTCTGATCGGCCGGAATGGAAGAGCCGGGAATAGATAGTTGATAGTGGTCAGACTCCTCCACTTCAAACCGGTCGTTCCATTCAATAAAACAGAATCCGGTTTCAATCCGGTGGTAGCCGGTTGGCAGTTTTTCGAGCACATGCAGGCCCAGATTAATTTTTCCGTAGGCGTTTGCAATCCACATTCAGGAGTTCAAATAATGATTCATGTTTTAGTGACGGGCGGCTCCGGTTCCCTGAACGTGAGCTTGAAATAGAGAATGCTCATGGCGAGAGACATGGTTGCCAGGTTTGTCAGGATAATCGGCAGGTCGGAAATCAGAAAGCCGTAGGTTAGCCAGAGCAATACACCGGTTAAAAAAATGGAGTACATGCCGAGCGATAAATCCCTGGCCGATTTGGATTTCCACGTTTTGATGGCCTGAGGCAAAAAGGCGATGGTTGTGCAGAAACCTGCCATCAGCCCGATTACGGTAATCATATTCAAGTCCATATCAGCTCTTATTGAGATTCATACTCCGACTTAATCCGGAGCAAATAGTTGTAGGCTTCATCGTAGTTGTTGGGAATTTCACCATCAAGGATAGCGTCTTTGATCCGGTCTTTCACACGGCCAACCACGGGCCCGGGTTTTACACCCAGCACCTCCATGATCTCTTCGCCGCTGATCGGATTTTTCCAATTGCGGATCCGGTCTTTTTCTTCAACCTCGACAATCTTTTTCTCTACGCGGTCAAAATTATTACGGTACTTCTTAACCCGCCACTCATTCTTGCTGGTGATGTCGGCACGGCAGAGAGTCATCAGGTCTTCGATGTCATCGCCGGCTTCAAAAATGAGCCTGCGAACGGCGCTGTCGCTCACCTCGTCCGAAACAAGAGCGATCGGCCGCAGATGCAGGCGTACAAGCTTCTGGACGTATTTCATGCGTTCGTCCAAAGGCAGCCCCAGTCGCTTGAATATCCTCGGAACCCATTTTGCCCCGAGCGCGTCGTGTCCATGGAAGGTCCAGCCCACACCCTTCACATATTTTTTGGTTGGAGGCTTGGCGATGTCGTGCATGATGGCAGCCCATCGCAGCCAGAGGTCGTCGCTGAGGCGGGCGGTGTTGTCGAGCACTTTCAGCGTATGCCAAAAGTTGTCTTTATGACGCTGGCCGTTTTTTTCGTCTACGCCGAGCAGATCCACCATTTCCGGGAAAAACTGTTTCAAAAGTCCTGTATCGAGCAGCTTAGCGAAGCCGATGGATGGTTTGGGGCTCGACACTATTTTGTTGAGCTCATCAATGATCCGCTCTTTTGAGATGATGGCAAGACGGGGCGCCATTTTTTTGATTGCGGCGAAGGTCTCTCCTTCAATCTTAAAATTAAGCTGGGTGGCAAACCGTACGGCCCTCATCATTCTGAGGGGATCATCATCAAAGGTTTTCTCCGGATTGATGGGAGTACGGATCAGCTTGTTCTGCAGATCCCTGATTCCGTTAAAGGGATCGTAGAGCGTGCCAAACGTATCGGGATTGAGGCTCCACGAGAGAGCGTTGATGGTGAGATCGCGTCGCAGCTGATCATCCTGGAGTGAGCCGTCTTCAATAAGGGGCTTTCGGGAGTTCTTGCGATAGCTCTCCCTGCGGGCGCCCACAAACTCCAGGTCGAGGTTTTTGTGTTTTACCTGGGCTGTGCCGAACTGCTTGAAAATGGATACCTGATTGCTTCCCAGCTTTTTGGCAACTTTTTTGGCAAGCTCAATTCCGGAACCAACCGTTACAAAGTCGATGTCGGTAACGTCGGACGAATCTGAGCGCTTCAGGTAAAAATCGCGGACATAGCCACCCACCACATATACCTGCTGGTCGATGGATTCAGCTGCTTCTCCGATTTGTTGAAAAAGTTCCTTGTGTTTTGGGGGGATGTCGAGCAAAACGATCTGTCTGTTAAATTAGCTCAACAAAATAAAAACAATTGAGGTGTGATACAGCCATATTCACAGATTTATGGATAATAGATTTTCTGATCAAAGTTTGGTGCTTAATGTTCCGAATTGTCCGTTGTATTCAATGCCGGGGTTTGTTTTTTTAATTGGGTAAGACAAATCAACTTCAGATATGGACTCATTTATATCCCGGGACCTCGAAAATTACATACAAAATCACAGCAGCGGCGAATCTGAAGTATTGCAGGAGCTGAGAAAAATTGCCAGGGAAGAGCTGAATATGCCTGATATGATATGCGGCCCGCAGGTTGCCCGGTTTCTTCAAATGCTGATAAAACTCGGCAATTGCAGGCGAATACTGGAAGTGGGAAGTTTTATCGGATATTCGGCTGTGGCTATGGCAGAAGCCATGAGTGAAGGAAAACTGATTACCCTGGAGCTGGAGGCGAAGTATGCAGCTATCTCGGCTCCAGTCTTTTCGCGGCCGGAATTTTCCTCAAAAATTGAACAAAGAATGGGCCCGGCTGCTAAATCGATCAATCGGCTGAATGGAAAGTTTGACCTGATATTTATTGATGCTGATAAAATTTCTTATCCGGAATACTATCACAAAACATTTCCCCTGCTCTCGGATAATGGACTTATGATTTTTGATAATATGCTATGGAGGGGTGAGGTAGTGAGGCCGGAATCAGAAGAAGCTGAAGTGATTTCACAGCTCAATAAAACAATTCATAATGACGAGAGAGTATCCTGCCTGATGCTGCCTGTAAGGGATGGCCTCATGATGGTAATGAAGAGATAGTGCAAGGGGTTAACAATATCGAAACAGTATGGTAACGATTCCGTTACACGATATGAAAACGATAACATTAAAGTAACATTATACGCACTACTTTTCTTGTCAGTGAGGCAAAAAAGCTTTGCCTTTCATGGTGTTATAAAAATATAAGCATCATAATAATTAGTCATTTAGGGATCAAAACAAAACTTTCACTTTTGTTTTGCGTTCATGGCTTTTTTTAATTAAGATTCTTGTGAAAACGTTTTCATAAAACGATAGCATTCCTCTTTGGAACCGCTTTTCATTTTATGAGCTACGTAACACGGGATAAATTTATTGGAGGAAATATGAGGACATGTAGTAAGGCGATCGTAGTGCTTATTTCTGTTTTCTTGATAACTGGTGCAGATATGTTATTTGCCCAGTCGGCAGGAAGTGTTACAGGAAGAGTATTAAATGCAGAAAGCGGCCGGGCTTTGATTGGCGCAAATGTTGTTCTTGAAGGCACATCTTATGGGGCTGCAACCAGCCAGAGCGGTACTTACAGGCTGCAGCAAATTCCTGCTGGTGATTACACACTGATTGTCAGGTATATCGGTTTCGAGGAGAAAAGAGAGTCGATTACAATAACTGCCGGACAATCACTGGAACTTGATTTCAGACTGAACCCTGCATTTTTGGAAGGTGATGATGTAGTGGTTACAGCCCGGGCAGAAGGCCAGGTAAGGGCTTTAAATCTTCAGCGCAGCAGTGAAATGATCAGAAACGTGGTATCTGCGGAACAACTTGAGCAATTTGCAGACCCAAATCTTGCAGGAGCACTGAGCCGTGTGCCTGGCCTTTCCTATCAGACTGACAGAGGCGAAGCCGGAGAGGTTTATATTAGAGGTTTGAGCCCTTCTTTAAGTAGTGTGACCGTGAATGGTGCACAGCTTGCCTCAACTGATACTGACGGGCGCGAAGTCTGGATGGGAGGTATGACTGCGGATTTGGTTACAAATCTTGAGGTTGTGAAGGCAATTACCCCGGATATGAATGCGAACACAATCAGTGGTTCCATTAACCTGGACACGCATCAGAGTATTGGTGATTCCCCGATCGTGAGGGCTAACGCCTCCGGAGGAATCAGCCAGCTTTCAGATGGCGGACAGGTTCAGGCAGGACTTCAGTATGGCCAGAGATTCGGAAATTTCCAGTATTTCATCACGGGAAGTTACCAGTCAAACAATCGTGAAACTCATGATATGAGAAAGGAGTACGGCGATTTTGATTTCGGTGACGGAACCGATTCATTCCGGAATGTTTTGGAAGAACAGCGCTTGTCTACCTATGCGATTCCAAGAAAAAGATATGGGTTTACAGCACAGTTCGACTACGACTTCAACAGAAACAACTCGATCTACTTCAGAACGCTGTTTAATGAGTTTGATGACAGCCAGACTCGTGACCAGCACAGAATTGAACTGGACCGGAATGATTATATCAGCCGCACAGAAGCACCTGGGGCACGATTTCAGGTAGACAGCCGTATTTATGAGCGAAAGCTTTCATCCTACAGTGCAGTATTGGGGGGTGCATCCCAGATTAGTGATTGGGGTATTGAGTATCGCGGTGCATACTCAAGAGGTACTTACAGGGAACCGTTCCGCGACTATTTCAGATTCAGGCATAGTGGCGGGGTAGATGTAAGGTATGAGGATCTGAGTGAATTTTACTTTCCACAGGTTTGGGTGACGGATGGAACTGATGTCTCCAATTCGAACAACTATGGATTGACCTATTTTCAGCTCGAAACGGAAGATGCCACCGACAACGATTACTCAGCCAATCTGGATATTACCCGTCCTTTAACCCTGGGTAATGCACGGGTGGATCTGAAATTTGGCGGACTGTACAGACACCGGATTAAGGATCAGTTCCACACAAGCGACAGATATGACTACAATGGAGTATTTACGCTTGGCCGGATTGCAACACCGGATAACAGGCTTTATATAAACAGATACAATAAGTTTGCCCCGAATGTAGACTGGTCAAAAGCCAGGGGAATCTTCGATCGGGAAAGAAATCTGTTTGAACTGGATGAAGAGCGTTCGTATGAGGAAGGTACTTTCTATGAAGTAAAAGAAAATGACCTTGCTGCATATCTGATGGGTACTTTCAATTTTGACAGGTTTACACTGGTCGCCGGTGTACGTTACGAAAATATTGACGGTACATACACCGGAAGCCTGAAGGAACTTCGCTTTAATGAGGATGGCGACCCGATTTTTGGAGCAGAACAGATCATTGAAGAATCGAATAGCTATTCCAACTTATTTCCGATGGTGCACCTGCGATATTCACTGAGCGAAAGAACAAATCTAAGGTTTGCATACACACAAACTTATGCCCGGCCTCTGTTTGGTCAGCTTGCTCCAAACCAGTTTATCAATGAAGATGACGAGGAAATTATTCTGGGCAACCCGGCCCTCGAACCACTGAAATCAATGAACCTTGATTTCATGCTTGAATATTACTTCAGCAGTGTTGGGGTGCTTTCGGGTGGCTTCTTCTACAAAAAAATTGATGACTTTATTTTCAACCAGGCCAGAGAAATTGACAGCGGTGAATTTACAGGCTGGGTTGAAAGGCAGCCGGTGAATGGTGACGCTGCAACAGTCTATGGATTTGAAATGGCCTGGCAGCAGCAGCTCAGGTTTTTGCCCGGAGTGCTAAGCGGACTGGGAGTATATGCCAATTATTCATATACATTCTCTGAAGCTGAAATAACAGGGCTTGAAGAAAGAACTGTAAGACTTCCGGAACAGGTGCCGCACGTATTCAATGCAGCTCTCTCATTCACAAGCGGAGGATTCTTTGCACAGCTTTCAGCAAATTACCAGGACGACTGGCTCGATGAAATTGCCAGCAATCCGGCTGATGACCGCTGGAGAGCCAAAACACTGACATTCGATGCTTCTGCAAGCCAGCGTCTTACATCAGCTCTCACTGCTTTTGTCGATGTGCATAATATCACAAACCAGGGAACCGGAGAGTTTTACGGAGCCAGAAGCAATCAGTACCATCGCGGCCGAAGTAAAGACTTTCACGGATGGTGGGCAAACCTTGGTGTAAGATTCAGGATTTAACTTTTCCGTAGCCCAGAAACCGGACTCCCTTCAGGCTTAGAAGTATCACACGTGCGCAAGCCTGAAGGGGCCGGTTTTTAATAAGTGTTGTGGCACTTATCAATAAACCACAGATAATTTTCGATAACAGAACCAACAATATAAGCGGTACATTTCAATGCGTATCAAAAAATGTAATCCCATTTTAATGCCCTTTCTGTGTGTGGTATTCAGCATTGTTGCAATCTCATGCCAGACAAACACACAAAATCAAACATACGATCTTGAATACCCGCCTTCAGAAAGGCCGGATAGGGTAATCCTGACCTGGTCGGATGATCCAAAAACCACACAATCGGTCACCTGGCGAACCAGCAGTACAATTTCTGCCGGATATGCTCAAATCGTTAAAGAGGAAGCTAGGCCTCCAATCCAACCGGAAGATGAATTGGATTACAGTCTGAGAACAGAACAACTGGATGTTTTTCAAAGAGCAGAAACCATTGATGCAAATACCAGTGAACTCGACTGGATGGGGAACATTGTTCACTATCACAGTGCCACATTTACCGGGCTTGAGCCGGGCACCAGTTATCTCTACAGGGTGGGCGATGGCGAGCAAAACTGGAGTGAATGGCACAGGTTCAAAACGGATATTGGCGGAGATGAACCATTCAGTTTTATCTATTTTGGGGATGCTCAAAATAATATTCGTGAGCATTGGTCCAGAACGTTTCGGGGTGCTTTTGCGCACTTTTCACAAGCAAGTTTTATGATGCACGCCGGTGATTTAACATTAAGCAGCGGTGGTGATTACACATGGGGTGATTGGTTTGAAGCCGGTGGATGGGTACATGCTACTCTGCCGAGTATCCCATCTCCAGGGAACAGTGATCACTTCAGGCTTGATACTGAAGAAATTGACCAAAGGCTCACCTTTCCCCAGTGGAGGGCAAATTTTACCCTTCCAAAAAACGGCCCTGAAAAGCTGAGCGAGTACACCTATTTCGTGGATTACAGAAATGCCCGTTTCATTTCACTCTATTCCAACTTTGAGTCTATCCGTGACGACAGGGAAATATTACTGGATCCCGAAACAAAAATGACTCTCGAAATCATGGAAGAGCAGACGGAATGGCTGCGTGATGTGCTTGAAAACAATCCACAGCAGTGGACGGTGATCATCTATCACCACCCCATGTTTACAGCACGTGAGGACAGGCATAACCACAGGCTGCAGGATCAATGGAGAGATCTCTTCAAAGAGTATAAAGTTGATCTTGTCTTGCAGGGCCACGATCACGCTTACAGCCGCGGAAGAGATCCGATTCTGAGAGAAGAGCTTGGGGATAATCGTACCGGTCCCGTTTATACGATTTCAAATGCAGGTTCAAAAAGCCGTGAGCTTGACCGAACCGGTGAAGCACTCGATTGGGTAGATATTGCAGGCGAAAACATCCAGCTCTATCAGAACATCGAAATTGACGGCACTACGCTCACCTATACCGCATGGCTTGCTACCGGTGAGCTGTTTGATAAGTTCAGGATTACCAAAGATGAACCCTGGAACCGTTTTGAGGACCTGAAACCGGGTCACCCGCTGGAATTCGATTTCTAAATTCAACCCATTTAAACTATGAAATCACTTGCGATTGGGATACTTGCATCTGTTCTGATGCTGATGGGGTGGTCCACAACCCTTATTGCCCAGGAACAGTCGGATGAACTGCACAGGTTCTATGAGGAAAAACCTGCGCTTGTAGTCGGTATCATCGTAGACCAGATGCGCCCCGATTACATAGACCGGTATTGGGATATGCTCAGTGACGATGGGTTCAGGCGGTTGGTGGGTGAAGGGTTCACCTTTACGCATGCAAAGTTCGACTATATGCCAACAGCTACCGGGGCAGGTCATGCAGGGGTTTACGCCGGTACCACTCCTTCTGAGCATGGTGCCATCGGAAACAGCTGGTTTGTCAGGGAACTGGGAAGGGGTATGAATGTGATTGAAGTTCCGGGCTACGAAGGTGTTGGTTCTGCACCGGGATATGACGGAAGTAAAGGCCCCGGTAATCTTCTCACCACTACCTTTGGAGACGAGCTACGCCTTCACACCAATAAACGGTCAAAAGTAGTGAGCATGTCGCGTAAAGACCGCGGTGCGATTATTCCTGCCGGTCACCTGGGCGACGCTTACTGGTATGAAGCGTCAACAGGCAATTTCGTAACGTCAACCTTTTACCACGATGAGCTTCCCGAATGGGTGGCGTCGTTTAACAGCCGGAACCTGGCGCAATTTTATTTGAGTGAACCCTGGGAAACACTGCATCCCATTGAAAATTACACCGCCAGCATTGCCGATGATAATCCCTATGAGCGAAGATATGTTGAAGAGGTGCCGCCGGTTTTTCCTCACAACCTGCCGGTGCTTGTTGAGGAATACGGATTGGATCCCGGCCTTCTTTCCTACACAGCTTTCAGTGATGAACTGCTTCTGGAGTTCGCTCTTGCCGCTATTGAGGGCGAGTCGCTGGGAGTAAGGGATGTGACCGATATTCTGGCAATTTCTTTTTCAGCCCTGGACGGTGTGGGCCATATGTTTGGTCCGGCCTCAGTGGAAGTACAGGACACCTTTTTGAGGCTTGATCTGCTTATCGCGCGTCTTTTAACCCATTTGGATGAACATGCAGGTGAAGGGAATTACCTGCTTTTTCTCACATCCGACCACGGCGCACCGCATGTGCCCGAGTACTTGACGGATCTCGGGATTCCAGGCGGTTATGTGGATCTGGACGAGGAAGAGAAGGCAGTCAGAGCCTTTATGACAGAAACCTGGGGTGAAGACTTTCTGCTGGCCATCAGCAACTTTCAGCTCTATTTCGATCATGCCGCGATTGACCGGGCCGGCCTTGAGCATGCCGCCGTTGAGGTAAAAACAACAAGGTTTCTGTTGACCAGAAATGGCGTTGCCGGGGCATTGCCGGCAAACGTACTGGCATTTAATGAATTCACCAGGGGAATCAGGGGATGGGTTCAATATGGCTACCACCAAAAACGCTCTGGGGATGTGATGTTTTGGCTTGAGCCGCACACCAACAGAGGTACGCGATATCAGGGAACAGACCATAACGCTCCCTGGGTGTATGACACACACGCACCGATGCATTGGTATGGGTGGACGGTACAAGCGGGGCGTTCCTCCCTGCCGGTATTCATATCTGATATAGCATCAACTGTGGCAAACTTCCTGGGATCGCCTCTGCCGAGCGGTAATACGGGCAATCCGATGAACCGGTACATGAAATAAACATAAACAATTAACCAACCCGGCAAATCTTTGCGAAAAAATTAATCAAAAGTAAAATGAGTCGAATTATGAAACGCATATCCAGTTTAGTTGCTGTGTTCCTCACGAGTATATCTCTATTTTATTCAACAAGTACAGCTCAAAGTGCTACAGACTTTGGATTTCATGAGTTTTCATATTCCGGAAAAAGTCTTGATATATCGGAACGAACAAATCAGAATGCCCGCGCCAACCAATGGCATCCGGATGGAACGATACTCTATCTGGCAGCCAGAGACAGTGAAAATGTGCTGGCATTTGAAACATTGGAACCATGGGAAATAGAAGGGGCCACCCTTATTGCCGAGTTTGATCTTAAAGGCGAAATGTCATACACCGATCCGCCCATAGGTGCAATGTCTGATGGATCGCACACCCATGGTCTCTTCTTCCGGGATAATGGCGAAATGATGTACATCCTCAACCGGAGTGAGATATGGGCGTATACCCTGTCTTCGGCGTGGGATATTAAAACTGCAGAGCGTTCCGGCTATTCTGCTCTTACTGAGAAGTTAGATGTAGATCTCTACGGTCATGGGATCACATTTAAACCGGACGGAACGACATTGTATGTAGATGACCGGGATAATGAGGCGATATTTTCATTTGAGCTTTCAACTCCCTGGGATGTTACCACCGCTTCGTTCAAAAGTGAACTTGATATAAGTGAGCAAGAAGAGAGGATCCGTGATATTGAATTTATTTATGACGGTTATGTCTTAATTACAATGGATACCAACCGCGATACCGGTTCTTTATTACAGTATCATTTGAGTGAGCCCTATGACATCACAACTGCTGAATTCATTGATTCTTTTTCCCTGAGTAGTGAAGTTTTTAATGCAAGGGGATTGAGTATAAGCGAAGATTTGAACTCATTTTACATCACTTGCCGTGAGGAAGAACGAATTTTCCAATATGACCGTGGAGCAACGAAAGTTATCAGTGCTTCGGATCAGCCGTCATGGGATTTCGGGACTGCGCCAAAAGACAACGTTGTAGCCGATTTTACAAGATTCCATGCAGATAGTTACTACGATACGAACGATTGGAGTACCGCTTATGAGTCAAAAGATGGAGGCTTTTTTCATATTGATCCCGGTAATAGCGGTACTATAGACGAAGCCTTTGGCATGTTTGTTGAATTCAGTGATTTAGGTAATGGGAGTCAAAACGATTTTAAGGTTGAGGCTATACTGAGTCAAACGAAGACTGCAAATTGGCAGTATTATGGCATATACGCACTGGTGGATGATCCCGCGGATTTTGTTACCAGGGGAGCACAAAACAAGGAAGGGGTTATCTATGAAAACAATGATTCCACAGTCGGGAATCCAGAAAGGTTGCGACAGGCGCCGGGAGGATCTTCTTTGGCTGAGACGAGTCAGATTCACAATTTCAGCCCCAACTTCTGGTATCGTATGGAAATAGTAGGGACGTATGTTGATGATGGGGATCTTCAACTTGATCTCTCAATGACACAGTTGGATCGCGATTCTCTCGAGCCTACTGATGCAGGAGGTGCGAAGGATTCAGCTTCCGTTATGCAGGTGCTTATAAAAGCTGATGATGATGACTTTCCGGATGGTTCATGGTTTGGCTTCGGAGGCCGGCAGCTCGGAGGCGATGGCATGCATGTGCATAGTTTTAGCGTAACTTCATTTCCATAAATACACCTGTGTAAACCGGAGCGGAAATTCCTCTCAAATAAAAATGGAGTTGAATGGTAATTATAAGTTAAAATTGAGTTTATGCGAAGTAAAAAGCCTTATATCTGTTCCTGTTTATACTTCCTATATAACCTCTACAGTTACAAACTTCCAGAGATCACCCTATTGGGTAAAAATACGGGTAATGCGATGAGCTAAAACATGAAATAAATCATAACGATAAGATCAAAAAGACAGAAGTATGAATGATAAAAACTTGAAAAACGGATTTACCAGAAGAGATTTTTTTAAAAACAGCGCCGCGGCCTCTGCCCTGATGATGGGAGCCGGATTCCTGGCGAGCGGTTGTTCAGCCAACGGCGCAAGCCGCCCGGGCGATGCAAAGAATGTAATTTTCATGGTCACGGACGGAATGAGTATCGGTACACTCACCTCTACCGATATGACCATGCGGAGAAAGCTGGGCCGCATTTCGAACTGGATCGATCTTTATGAAAAAAACAAATGCCGCCGATCCCTGATGGATGTGGCGCCGCTCGATGCCATTGTAACCGATTCCGCTGCATCAGCAGCCGCCTGGGGGTGCGGACACAGGGTGCCTGTTCGTAAATTGAATATGGGCCCAAATGATGAAGTCTACACACCGATTCTCACACATTTCAAGAATGCCGGGAAGTCAACAGGCCTGGTTACCACAGCAAGAATTACCCATGCCACTCCTGCAGGGTTTGCTGCAAACGTAACACATCGTAATATGGAAGACGAAATCGCAGAACAGTATTACGAGCGGGAGCATGATCTCTATATGGGTGGCGGAGACAGGCATTTTGATGCCTCCAAACGTGAAGACGGCCGTGACTTATATGGCGATTTCAGCACCAAAGGTTACCAGGTAGTCAAAAACTCCAGTGAACTTGCTTCAGCCTCAACGGGCGGCAAACTGCTGGGTGTTTTTTCTGACGGACACCTTCCATACGAGCTAGACCGGACCAGTACCCCTGACTTGACGAACAGTGTTCCAAGCCTTACTGAGATGACAGAGGTGGCCCTGGATCGTCTTTCGCGGAATTCAAACGGATTCATCCTCCAGGTTGAGGGTGGCCGAATTGACCACGGTGCGCACGGAAATGACCTGGGAGGCTTAATCTATGACCAGATTGCCTTCGACGATGCCATTGGTGTGGTGCTGAGATTCCAGGAAGAAAATCCGGATACGCTGGTGATTATCACAACCGATCACGGAAATGCGAGCCCAACACTGAATCGGTCCTTTAATGGATATGAAGCAACCGAGATCGAGTTTGACAGGATTCAGAATTTCAAATATACCAACGATTGGGTGCTGAACGGGCTGGATGAAAGCAGCAGTGTAAACTACATTCGTGAACGGGTGGAAGAGGCTACACAAATTGGGATTACATCCGGTCAGGCAAGGATACTTCAGCAGGCCTTAAGAGGTGAACACAGGGCTCTATATGAGATGATGTCTCCTCCCGATGCTACATTAGGTGCAATTATGGCAAACTACACATCAGTGAACTGGACAGGAACCAGCCACACCGGCGATTATGTGCAGCTTGCCGCTTTGGGTCCCGGCAGTGATAAGCTAAACGGATTTACGATCAATACAGAACTGTTTTACTTGATGGCTGAATCGGCCGGTGTATCCGTAGAAGCCTAATTCGGAAAGATAAAAAGATTTGATACTAACATTAGGAAAGGAGTTAAAATATGAGTTCAAAATTAAATGTAGGGGTTATAGGCTTAGGCCGTTTAGGTAGTTTATATGTCGAATACCTGCAATATCAGATTCCCGGGGCAAATGTAATTGCCGTGGCTGATGCGGATGCAGAGCGGGCTTCTGAATTAGCAAAGAAGAACAGTGTTGCACATTCATTTTCGAATCATGGCGATATGCTTGATTTAAAAGATTTGGACGCTGTAGTGATTATAAGCCCTACAAGTACACATCGTGATATTGTTGTAGATGCAGCTGCAGCCGGGAAAATGATTTTTTGTGAAAAGCCACTTTCCATTTCATTGGACGACGCCTTGGTGATGAAGAAGGCCATTAAAAAGAACAATGTATTTTTCCATATGGGTTTTATGCGCCGTTTCGATCGTGGCTACAGTGCAGCTATGAAAAGGATTCGTGCCGGCGAAATTGGAAAACCAATTGTATTCAAGGCCACTTCGAAAGACCCTTTTCGCCCAAGTTTGGAGTATGCCGATCCTAAGAAAAGTGGCGGCCTCCTTCTGGATATGGGTATTCACGACTTTGACCTGGCCCGGTGGTTTATGGGTGAAGTTGCAGAAATATATAGTGTAGGAAATGTTCTGGCTTATCCGGAAATGGAAACGATTAACGATATCGACAATGCAGTGTTGACTTTGAAATTTGAATCCGGAACAATTGGAACGGCTGATATGACCCGAAGCGGTATTTATGGATACGACATTCGTACTGAAATCATGGGGACGGAAGGCACGATTCAGATTGGATACTTGAGAGAGACACCCATTACCATTATGAAAAAAGAAGGGATAAGCCATGATACGGTTCCCTACTTCATGGAGCGATTCGAAGAATCGTACGTCATCCAGCTTAAAGATTTTATAGAAAAAGCCATTGCAGAAAAGGAGCCGTCAATTACGATCGAAGATGGTGAGCGGGCACTATTGGTGGCTCATGCTGCCACACACTCGCTGCATCAAAAGCTCCCGGTTGTAATCGATAACGAAGCGATGGAGTTTACTGTGAAAACTGAAATCGAAGATAAAGAGATTGCAGGCTGAGATATGAAGAAAAATGTGCTATTTAAAAATACAGGAAATCAAAAAGGTCGAAACTGGATTATAACACCGGAAAACTCGGAATTGATTGCCTTGGGTTATGCGCGAACCATTCTGGATTCGGAGATATCAAAAGTGGACTATGAAAACCCGGACTTTGAGGCGGGCCTGATCTGTATGAAAGGAGAGGGTACGGTTGAAGTGGGCAGTGAGAGTTTTGCAATGAAGCCATATGACACGCTCTTTCTCCCGCCGGGACAAAAAGGACACATCAGCACCGGCAGTTCCCTCGACATCGTGGAGTGTACCGCTCCGTCGGATGAAGAGGGAACTCCGGTATTTGCACCGTTTAAGGAGCTGAACGAAGATCCTGAATTAACCGAAATGCTTGGGTACGATGGGTGTTACCGAAAAATTCACCGTCTTATAGATAATAATGTACCGGCAAAAAGGCTGTTGGGAGGCCTCATTTTCAGCAAAGATGGGAACTGGACCAGCTGGGCACCACACGAGCATACCGAAACCAAGGAGGAGATCTATCTCTATTTCAAAATGCCTCCGCCTGCTTTTGGAATCCAGCTGGTGTATGAGGATCTCGAAGATCCGGAGTATTTCGGGCCGGTTTACGAGGATGATGCGGTTGTGATTAAGCGGGGATACCATCCCAACGTGGCCATACCGGGTCACCCGATCAATTTTGTTTGGATCATGGCAACGCTCGATCCTTCAATGGAGCGATCGTGGGCCGGGGTTAATACGCAGCCGGAATTTGTGGAGTAATCTTTCAGCAAGACGCCTGACCGCTTCATGTGGATTAGCGTTTAATTCGATTAAAGTAAAGATATGTCAGAAACCAATTACGACATTTTATGCATCGGCAGGAGCTCGATCGATCTCTACTCCAGTGATATCGGGGCACCATTCGAAGAGATTACCGGTTTTTCTGCTTTTGTAGGGGGTTGTCCCACCAATATCAGCGTGGGTACACGCCGGCTGGGACTGAAATCGGCCCTGCTCACCGGTGTGGGTTATGATCCTGTAGGCGATTTTATCATCCATTTTCTGAAAAAAGAAGGTGTGGAGACTGCATGGATAGCGAAGAAAGAAGGCCGGAGAAGCAGTGCGGTGATTCTTGGCATCGAACCTCCCGATAAGTTTCCGCTTGTCTATTACCGTGATAATTGTGCGGATATCGCCATTGACATGGATGACATCCGCAAAGTGCCGGTCAACAAGTTTAAAGCAATTCTGATTAGCGGTACGGGTCTCAGTCTGGAACCGTCGCGGTCAGCAACCCTTTTCGCAGCAGAAACGGCACACGATCAGGGTGTAAAAGTAGTGCTGGATATCGATTTTAGAGCTGATCAGTGGCCCGATCTGCAAACGTTCGGTACCACCGTCCGTTCGGTTCTACCCTATGTGGATATTGTGATCGGAACGTCAGAAGAGGTGAAAGCGGCGGCCTATAAAGGGTCCGGTGAGGCAAAAATAAGTCATTCACAGGTAAATGAGTCGAAAGTAGATGCCGATCTTGATCAGAGCGTCTCAACAATTCTTGAAAAGGGACCGAAGGTGTTGCTGCTCAAAACAGGTGCCGACGGCTGCATGATTCATTACGGAGACGGAAACAAGCCGGAACGGGCTGAAGGATATCCGGTTAAGATTGTAAACACGCTTGGCGCCGGTGATGCATTTGCCAGCGGTTTGCTCTATGGATGCATTCAGGGTTGGAGCTGGCATAAAAGTGCCCGCTTTGGTAACGCCTGCGGGGCGATTGTGGTAACCCGGCATGGATGCGCGAATTTCATGCCAACAGCAGAAGAAGTGGAAGCATTTGTGGCTGATAAAGGAGGCTTATGAGTCAATTTCAAAAAGAAAATATTGTATCTGCGGCCCACTTCAGGGAAATCACGGATATACGGGTATCAAGCCCTGATAAAATTCTTGAAGCGGCGCGCAAAAGAAAACGCAGGAATGAGTTTGTCCCTGATGGGAAAATGAACATCGTGGCAGCTGATCATCCGGCGAGAGGCAGCGTATCGGTTGGTGATGAGACCTTTGCCATGGCCGACCGCCACGACCTTCTTGCACGGCTGGTTTATACGCTTAAGTCGGAATGGGTAGACGGTGTTCTGGGAAGTATGGATATTCTCGAGGAGCTGATTATTCTGCACGAATTGATGAGTGGTCAGGGTGAAGGATTTTTGGATGAGAAGCTGCTTATAACCAGCCTGAACCGCGGGGGACTTCCGGGCTCGGCCTGGGAGCTCGACGACCCAATTACCGGAACAAATGCCAAAACCTGCAGCGAGTACGGAATTGATGCGGCCAAGATGCTGCTAAGGGTCGATTTTACTTCAAAAGAGTCATTAAAGACTATTGAGTATTGTGCTGAAGGTGTGCGGGATATGAATACACGGAATTTGCCCATGATTCTTGAGCCGCTGCCGGTGGTAAAGCACCAGAACAGCTATAAGGTGATCAAAGAGGCTGACCCGCTTATTAAGCTGATCGGTGTAACCTCGGCACTGGGCGACAGCAGCCGCAATATCTGGCTTAAAATACCATATACAGCTGAATTTGACCGTGTTGCTGCATCCACAACTCTGCCGATTGTGATTCTCGGCGGCGACAGGAGTTCAAGCCTCATGGATCACCTTTCCGATATCATGGACGCACTTTCTGCCGGTCACCAGGTAAGGGGAGTTATGTATGGCCGGAACGTGCTCTATCCGAAGAAGAGTGATCCCCAGCAGATTGCTTCAGCCATCGGGAAACTGGTTCACGGTAAGCTGGATCCTCAGGGAACACTCGAAAAGCTGAAAGAGGAATTGAATTTATAAAGAGGAGTCAACCATGAAGACAGAAAAACTGACAACAGCACAGGCACTGGTTCGATTTCTGAAAAACCAGTATGTACGCCGCGATGGTAAGGAGGTGCAGTTTATAAAAGGAGTGTGGGGAATCTTTGGCCACGGCAATGTAGCGGGTATCGGGCAGGCACTTCAGGAATATCCCGAGCTGCCCTACTATCTGGCCAGAAACGAACAGGCAATGACACATTCCGCAGTTGCCTACTCCAAATCGAAAAACCGAATGGAGGCATTTGCCTGTACGGCATCGGTTGGCCCCGGATCCACCAATATGATCACGGGTGCAGCCACGGCAACCATCAACCGGATACCTCTTCTGCTTCTGCCGAGCGATATTTTTGCCCGGCGCAACGTAGGCCCTGTACTGCAGCAGCTCGAATATCCGCTGAGTCAGGATGTTTCAGTGAACGATGCATTCCGGCCGGTTTCCAGATATTGGGACCGCATCAACCGCCCCGACCAGCTTCCCTGGGCCATGCTTGAAGCGATGAGAGTGTTAACCTCTCCCGATGAGACCGGTGCAGTGACGCTCTGTATGCCTCAGGATGTTCAAACCGAATCTCATGACTTTGATACATCCCTGTTCCGGAAACGGGTCTGGACAATACCCAGGCAGAGGGCCGATGAGGCGCTTTTTGCGGATGCAGTTCGTCTGATAAAAGAGGCAAAGAGACCTTTTGCCATTGCAGGCGGAGGGGTGCAGTACAGTGAGGCCACCGAAGAGCTTAAACATTTTGCACAAAAGACAGGAATCCCATTTGGCGAAACCCAGGCCGGGAAAGGTTCGCTTCCATTCAATCATCCGCAAAACATGGGTTCGGTAGGTGCAACCGGCAGTTCTGCAGCCAACGAAACAGCCTGTGAGGCCGATCTTGTGATCCTGTTTGGCACTCGTTTGAGCGATTTTACAACATCGTCAAAAAGCCAGTTCCAGAATCCGGATGTGAAATTTGTACATATCAATGTCTGCTCCATGGACGCTCATAAACTTTCAGCGCTTCCGCTGCAGGCCGATGCAAAGGTAACGCTTCAGGAATTGAACGTTTCGCTTGCAGGAGATCACATATCTGATGAGTACGGCAAAACGGTTGAAAGAAGAAGAAATGAATGGATGAAAGAGATGGAGAGGGTTACTTCGCTGCCGTCGAAGGAAAAACTCCAGCAACCCAATGTATTGCGGGCGGTAAACGAAGCTGCCGGCAAGGAATCTGTGGTGATATGTGCTGCCGGAAGCCTTCCTGCCGATCTCCACAAACTCTGGAAAACGTTCGAGCCCGGCGGGTACCATCTCGAGTACGGCTACTCCTGTATGGGCTATGAAATTGCCGGAGGCATAGGTGTGAAGCTGGCCAAGCCCGACAAGGAAGTTGTGGTGATGGTAGGCGACGGCTCTTACCTGATGCTCTCTTCAGAACTGATTACAGCGGTTCAGGAAGGGATCAAGATAACGGTAGTGCTTCTCAATAATCATGGTTTTGGAAGTATTGGTGCACTATCCGAATCGGTAGGCTCCAAAGGTTTCGGTACCAATTATCGCTTTCGCGAGAAGAAATCGGGGCAGCTTGAGGGTGATACACTTCCTATGGACTTTGTGATGAATGCAAAAAGCTATGGAGTGGGCGTACAGCAGGCAAGCAGTTATGATGAACTCAATGTAGCCCTTCAAAAAGCTTTTAAAGCGGAAGAAACCCAGGTGGTTGTAGTGAATGTGGATAAAACCCAGCGGGTACCCGGATACAGCTCATGGTGGGATGTGCCGGTTGCAGAGGTGTCATCACTTGACTCTGTCAATCAGGCCAGGAAAGAGTATGAGAAAGCCCGCAAAGATCAAAGAAACCACTTTTAAACAGTTAAAAGGATAAACAAGCAACGGAATGAACTTTATAAAACTGACATTCGGAAGGTTTTCTGCATATCTCTTAATACTCATAATTGCAGCCGGTACAGGTTGTTCCACATCTTTGCATGCGCAGGAACATGCGGATGATCCATCATTTTTTGACCCGGTTGGGCTGATGCTTACCTGGCAGCAGGACCCAACCACCACAATGACGATCGATTGGTATGTGGTTGATGAAGACAGGGATGTACTTGAGTTTCGCGAAATGGGAGAAGATGACTGGAGCAGCCCGGTTACGGCCGAGCCCATTCCTTTTCCATGGTCGGAGAGAACCATCAAGCGGGTTGAATTAACCGGTTTGAATCCGGGCACCTATTATGAATTTCGCTTCGGGCCCAGCTCTAAAATTTACAACTTTCGCACGATGCCGGCCGACCTGAGGAATCCTGTCCGTATTGCCGTGGGAGGTGACATGATGCATCGCCAGGATTGGATGGAAAAAACCAACCGGCAGGCGATGAAACATGACCCCGATTTTATCCTGATCGGAGGAGACCTCGCCTATGCCGACGGCCTGCATCCCGACGATCAGCGTCACCGGAACCCGCAAAGGCCCCGCCACCACAATCAGTGGTACGGTTTTCTGGAGGCATACAAAAACACGCTGATCTCCGAAGATTACCGGGTTGTGCCCATACTGGCTTCAATAGGTAATCACGAGGTTCGCGGAGGGTACTACTGGAGGGATGAGCGCCGCCCTGATGATCCTCCTTACGACGGAACTGACGAGTGGAGAAAACTTGTGGCACCCTACTATTTCAGCCTCTTTGCTTCCCCGGGCTTACCGGGTTATGGAGTCATTGACTTTGCAGACTATATGAGCGTACTGCTTATTGACACCGATCATGCCAACCCAATTGACGGTGAGCAAACCGAATGGCTCGACCGGGTTCTTTCAGAAAGGCAGGGCGTACAGCACGTGTTCCCTGTATATCATGTGCCGGCTTATCCGTCGGTTCGCAGTTACAATGATGACACAATGGTAAGAGTTCGCGAGAACTGGGTTCCGCTGTTTGAGAAGTATGGCCTCGAACTGGTATTTGAAAAGCATGATCACGCCTACAAAAGAACCCATCCGATATTAAATGGAGAAATCAACCCAAACGGTATTGTGTATGTAGGGGATGGAGCGTGGGGAACCGAAACCCGGGAAATCGGATCGCGACAGGATTACGATGCCTGGTATATCGCAGAAGCTGCGGCCGAGCGGCACTTTATCCTTCTTACACTGCACGGTACACAGCGACACATGAAAATGATAACCAGTAAAGGAAAGGTGATTGACGAATATCCGAGGCTTCTGGTGCCTGCTCAATAGTTATTTGATTGTTGTTGTGAAGATAAGTGTTAAAACCTGACGATTTCCTCATTTAATCACGAGGGCATTCAGTAAAAAAAACAATAAGAAAAGGCAGTCTTTGATGCGGTTTATCAATCTCTGTCATTGAATAAGGAGCTAAAAACATAAACCGATACCGGGATGTATTTATAAAACCGTGATGTCGATAATGAAATAGAACTATGTGGATCATAACATCATTTATAGGCTTTACTTTGTTTGTTGCCGTTTACAGCTGGTATAAGCTGAGGGATCAAAACCTGAATACATCCGACGGATATTTTCTTGGAGGCCGATCTCTTGGGGCGGGTGTAATAGCGGGTTCCATGATGCTGACAAACATCTCTTCCGAACATTTGATCGGGATGAATGGCTCAGCATACAAGAACGGAATGGTCATTATCAGCTGGGAAACTACAGCCACAATAGGCCTGATTTTCGGAGCCCTTTACCTGGTTCCGAGATACCTGAAGATGGGACTTTCAACCATTCCCAAGTTTCTTGAACTCCGCTTCGACCGTACCACGAGGAGCATTGCTGCCGGCTTGCTTGTGTTCTCTTTTGTATTCACACTGCTGCCGATTGTTCTTTATACCGGTGCCATAAATTTTGAAGGGATGTTCAATCTTTCGGAATTCTTTGGCGTTACCCAACAGCAGGGAGTCTGGATTCTGGTTTTGATGATAGGGGTGATAGGAGCTCTTTATTCCATCCTGGGCGGCTTAAAAGCTGTAGCTGTTGCCGATACCGTGAATGGTGTTGGACTGATTATTGCGGGATTGCTGATTCCCATAATTGCATTGTGGGAGATCGGTAATGGCAACCTGTTGAGTGGTGTTGATCGTGTTTATGAGCATGCACCGGAAAAGTTCAGCATTGTTGGTACACCGGACTCGGTTCTGCCATTCAGCGCAATTTTTACAGGCCTGGTGATAAATCAAATCTATTTCTGGGCCATGCACCAGTCCATTATTCAAAGGGCACTCGGGGCAAAAGACCTTGAAGCAGCTCAAAAAGGGCTGCTGCTTACGGGTGTTTTCAAGCTGCTTGTTCCGGTCATTATTGCAGTGCCGGGTGTAATCGGGTTTTACTATTTCGGGGATGCCCTGTATGACAACCAGGATTTTATCTACCCGATGATGGTGAATGAGGTGCTCCCGGTTTTCCTGATCGGAATATTTGCTGCTGTATTTATGGGTGCTGTGCTCAGTACATTTAACAGTGTGATTAACAGTGCTGCAACCATTTATACAATTGATATCTACAAGCTGTTTATCAATAAAGACGCGAGCGAAAAACAGATGGTGAGGGTTGGTGTAATCGTGTCATCCATCGTAGCCGTTTTTGCTATTCTTGTTGCCCCGTTTATGGCGTATGCGCCTGAGGGCATTTACCAGCTTCTGCAGACGTTAAATGGCCTTTTCTTTGTGCCTCTTGGTACCATCATCATTGCCGGCTTCTTCTTTAAGCATGTATCAGCTGCAGGAGTGAAAGTAGCCCTGGTTGCCGGTATGGCATTCTACCTGATGAGTGAGCTGTTTGTGGATATGGGAATTCATTTTGTTCATGTATGGGGAATCATGTTTGTGGGGATGATTGCTATCATGTACCTGGTATCGTATTACTACCCCGTGGAAAAAGAGTTCAAGATCACCGATGTGGAAGTGGTAGACCTGAAGGAGTGGAAGTATTCCAAAATAGTATCGGTGATACTGATCGTGGTTACCATCGGAATCTATATTCTGCTGTGGGGTGAGCCGTATGGCGGAGGTTAAGCCGGATAACGGGATGGATAAATTCTCACACCGGTCTGATATGATTCATTCGCGGAAACTTACATGCATGATTATAGCCCGTAGAAGATATATCTAACTGTAAGAAGGCAAGATACAGACTGAATATTCCCTTTCGTAGCTTAGGGAATGTACCGGTAAGTGGGGCGTCCGTAAAAAGGCGCCTCACTTCTTTTTAAAAGAAAGATGTGGGAGAATAGCCAGAGAATCAGTCAGTGTTCAGAGAGGCTAAATTCCGATGGATTGAAGGAATTCCCTGTTACGTTTTGCACTCTCTTTCGGGCTTCCCATTCCTGGTAAAATATCTTGTTCAACTACAATCCAGTCGCAGTAGTCGTGACTCCTCAATTGATCCAAAAAGGATTTGAAATCAATGGAGCCTTTTCCGAGTTCGCAAAAAATTCCATTACATACAGCTTTAATGTAATCCCAGTTGTTTCTCTTTACATCTTTAAAGACTGATTGATCCCAATCCTTAAAGTGTACATGGTCAATTCTTTCTGCAAAAGTTTTTAAACCTGCTTCCGGATCCCCGCCACCGAACGCATAGTGCCCAGTGTCAAAACAAAGGTTTACATAGTCGGGGTGAGTAAGGTGAAGAAGCATTTCAATCTCTTCAGGTGTTTCTACAAAACCGGCGCAATGGTGATGAAATACAGATTTTAAACCGGTTTCGTTAAACACGGTTTTAGCTATTTTTTCAACACCCGCAGCAAATGTTTTCCATTGTGATGGGAGTAAGCCGTGTTGTGGTTGAATGCGGCCGGCATTTTTGGTGCGAAGTTCATTTTTGACATTTTCATCCGACAGAACAATTTTGGGATTTCCGGGATCAACACTGTTCATAAGCCGGGCAATTTTCAGGGCCCTTTCAATTCCCATTTCGTGATCTTCACCATTCACAAAATTCACCGGTACAAATGCACCAACAAGCTTTAAAGACCGTTTATCAAGTTCTTCTTTTAGCTTTGAGGGATCAGTAGGCATAAAGCCCCAATCACCCAGTTCAGTTCCTTTATAACCGGTCATTTTCATTTCGTCCAGAACTTTGGCATAATTATCTGTTTCACCTTCCAGGCCAAATTCGAGAACGCCCCATGAACAGGGTGCATTTGCAATCTTCATTAGTATTAAATAGTCTGATTAAAAAGTTCTGGTCCAGGTATCCGGCCATCTTTCAACAACCACTTTTTGGCGGGTAAAGAACTCAAAAGCATTTTTCCCCTGGCCGTGGAGGTCACCGAAAAAACTGTCTTTCCAGCCACTGAATGGGAAAAATGCCATTGGGGCTGCAACACCAATGTTGATTCCAATGTTGCCCGCTTCGGCTTCATACTTGAATTTTCTTGCCGAAGCACCGCTTGATGTGAAAAGGCAGGCCATGTTTCCATAATCTCCACTGTTTATCAGCTTGATGGCGTCATCTACCGTCTCTGCGTGCATCATGCTGAGTACAGGGCCGAAAATCTCGGTTCTCACCAATGGGTTATTGGGTTGCATATCTTCAAGAATGGTTGGCTTCACAAAATTTCCACCCCTAAAGGCAGGGCCTTCGGGGTTACGTCCATCAACCAGAATTTTAGCCCCATTGGATGTTCCCTCATCAATGAGCGATTCAATTCTGCTTCTGCTTTGTTGCGTAATTACCGGACCCATTTCAACGCTTTCATCAAGCCCATAACCTACATTTATGGAGGATGCTTTCTCTCCCAGGGCTTCCCTGAATGTTTTTCGAGCTTCGCCAACCGTGATTGCCAGTGAAGCAGCCAGGCAGCGTTGTCCGGCACAGCCAAAGGCACTGTCGGCAACAATTCGTGTGCTCATTTCGGGGTCGGCATCGGGCAGCAAAATAATCGGGTTTTTAGCTCCGCCGGAGGCCTGAACCCGTTTACCATGTTTTGCGGCTTTTTCATATACAATTTTTGCGACAGGGGTTGAGCCCACAAAACTGATCGAATTAATTTCAGGATGCTCAAGAATTGCATCTGCAACCCTGTGATCGCCATGAACCATGTTGATGACACCATCGGGCAGGTCGAGCTGGTCAATCAACTCAAAAATGATATTCATTGTATTGGGAACTCTCTCTGACGGCTTGATGATGCAGGTGTTACCTGTTGCAATTGCATATGGCATAAACCAGAAGGGAATCATTGCCGGAAAATTGAATGGAGCAATAACCGCAGCAACGCCAATGGGCTGGCGGATCATAATTTCATCGATGCCGGTGGCAATATCTTCATTGTTGTACCCCTGCATATTAAGTGGTGCTCCACAGGCTACCTCAACATTTTCGATGGCTCTGCGGAGTTCACCTCTTGACTCATGAATGGTTTTGCCGCATTCATCGGTAATGGTTTGTGCAATTTTCTCCAGGTTTTCCTCAAGAAGATCTTTCAGTTTAAAGAGGTATTGAATCCTCTTGGTTACCGGGGTTCTTCGCCATTCTGAAAAGGCTTTTCTTGCACAATTTGCAACTTCGTCTACAGTGTTGCGGGATGACAAGGGCACATAAGAGATTAGTTCTCCGTTGGCAGGATTTCTGACTTCAAGTTTTTCACCCGAATCAGCAATCATCCACTTCCCGTTGTAATAGTTTGGCAGTATTGTTTGATTGGCCATATTGATGTTTTTTGATACAGTTTCTCCTTACAAAAACAATTAATGAAAACGTTTTCATAAAGTCAAGTTCAGCTCGATTGGTTTTTTTACTATATTCTTTTAAAATAACATGCCTTTATGGACTTTTATTCAGAGGTGCGAGATGAACTGTACAGTAATGAATGACGTTTTTGTGGGATGTTATAAATTGCTCCGAAAACGTTTCCATGTTATCAAGACCGTAACACTATGTCAACATTAAAAGAAGTTGCCAGGTACGCAGATGTATCAATAACAACAGTTTCCAGAGTAATGAACGACGCCAGTAAGGTGAATCCTGAAACAAGGGAGAGAGTTCAGAAAGCGATGCGAAAACTCGGATACCAGCCGAGCCGCGTTGCGCAGCGGTTAAGGGCCACGAAAGGTCGTTCCAAATTGCTTGGCTTAATTATCCCGGATATTCAGAACCAGTTCTACTCAAATATTGTACGCGGAGTCGAAGACGTGGCCTACGGGAAGGATTACGCGGTAATTCTATGTAACTCGGATGAAAATCCGAATAAGGAACGGTTCTATCTTGATGTACTTCAGTCAGAGTCGGTTGACGGAGTGATTTTACCCCCCATTCACCAATACAGTAAAGTGGTTGAAGGTCTTGTGGAGGCCGGTGTGCCAATAGTATGTGTAGACAGAAAACTTGTGCGAGAAGCTGTAGACACCGTGGTAATCAATAACCAGAAAGGCGGCTTCATTGCAGTAGATCACTTAATTGAACTTGGCCACAAACGCATTGCCATTCTTTCAAGTTCATCCCAGTTTTCATCGTTTGAGGAGAGGCAAAAAGGATACGAAGAAGCACTGAAAGCCAGCGGTATCAATGTTGATCCGGATCTGATCCGGGAAGGCGACCCGAGAAGCTCAGAAAATGCAAGGGAGCTTACTAAAGAACTGCTTGCTCTGGAGTCTCCGCCTACAGCTATCTTTGCAACCAATAATTTAATGACTCTCGGTGCTTTGGAAGCGATTAATGAAGCCGGGTTGAAAATCCCGAGGGACATTTCGGTGGTCGGATTCGATGACATGCCCTGGGCAAAGGCGATTACACCTCCGTTAACGGTTATTAAGCAGCCGGGATACGAGATGGGCAGAAGGTCGGCAGAGCTGATGTTTCAAAGGGTTGCCGATCCCGGCAGGGAACCGGTTCAGATTACGATGGAACCGAGCATCATAGTTCGTCAATCGACGGGTAAGGTGAAAATTAATAAGAAATAAGAAGCCATCCGGCGACACTATGCGCCACCGGGATGACTGAATAATCAATTCGCAGCCTGCAGCCTTTCGATATACTCCGGGCTGGCAAAAATGGCTACTTCAACCCTTCTGTTTTGCTGGCGGCC
>SL_3KL_010_SEDDRAFT_10000896_pt1 | contig 26279 bp, 33 predicted proteins | sample SodLakKL_010_SED_2_FD_10381 | JGI IMG/M metagenome (IMG submission 10381) | reverse complement strand
TACGGGCTGTCTATCAACCAGCCTATCGCACTCCGCTCTGTTCCAACCCGGATCAGAGAGATGGAAGGGCAAACCAACGACTTTAGTCGTTGGTAGTTGATAACAACGACTCTTTGGTGGTTTTTGTAGTAAGAGCTATCCCGACTCTGGTTCTGAGGCGGATAGCAACTCCACTTCACCTCTCTGCTGCCTGACTGATATTACCTCGATGATCAGGCGGTTGTGGAGAATAAAGAAGATGAGACGGTAGTTGCCGGAATGCATCCGGTACCGTGGAAGAACGACGCATGATTCCCTGAGTTTTCGGACATTATACCGATGGTAATCAAGGCCATCTGCAAACCCTTCCAGATCGTCAAGAACTGCTGATACAGACTCCGCTGGCATCTCCCCGATCTTTTGTTCCACACGGTATGAGACATGGATTCTGTATTTCATTGCGGTCTCCTCAGATCCCTCGCTCTCTGCGAAGCGCCTCAAGCGTCTTCACCCTGCCAGCCTCGATATCCGCAAGGCTCGCTCTCATATCCTCAATCTCCTCAGCCGAGAGGGGGTCGCCATCATGGGCCATTGTTGCCAGACGGGAGATGAGGTCATCATAGCTCTCCCGTGGATGCAGTTTCAGGGCATCCAGGATCGCTTTTGTCTCATGTGAGATCCTGATGGTCGTCGGGATGGGGGCGGCCATGTATGGATATACAGATGTAGACATTATCAGTTTTACCCTTATGGCACTCAGGCAGTGGTGGGGTGCGGCTTCGCTGAGAGGGGAGCCGGAGCCGGCCACCCATTGATCAGCATCTCCGGATACTGCTCCGGGTTCTTATGCAATCGTCCTCACGATCCGCTCTTTTGAGAGACGGCCGGCCCACCGCCTCCCCACCAGAAGCAATACGATCCCCATGAGTCCGAAGAAGACCTCTGTCAGGATCGTGATCCCGCCTTCAGGGGAGATGAGCACCTGGAGCCCAAAGACCATGAAGATGAAGAGGAAGATGAAGCCCATCCCGAGGAACTGGTTCTCCCGCATCCCAAGATAGAGCTGTGCTGCTCCGATGACCCCTGCCGATGCGGCGGCATAGATCGGCAGAATGACGAATACATGCACGAGGAGGAGCAGGGGCAGGGTGATCCCGACAGGGGAGAGGAGGATGGCGACGGCGACGGTGATCAGGACTGAGAGGATGGTCATCCCATACGCGGCCATCGAGACACCGATGACCTTCCCCTCCCAGATCTGCCGGAGCGAGACCGGGGCGCAGAGGAAGGTCATGATCGTCCCGTCCTTCTTCTCGCGGAAGAAGGCATCAGAGGAGAAGAGATAGCCCATGAAGATCGCAAGGACCACCGAGAGGTTCGCAAGATGGCCGCCAAGAGCAGTGCCGGGATCGCCGGAGATGCCTGTTAGAACCCCGAGGGTGGTGAAGACCGGGAACCAGATGGCGAAGATGAATGCGGCGACCATGACCCCTTTGTTTCTGATCGCCTGGAGGAACTCCTTCCGTGCGATGACGAGCAGGAGTTTCATGATGCCTCCTCCGCAGAATGAACATACCGGAGATAGATCTCCTCAAGGCTCGCAGACCGCTTCTTCGCCTCCTCGATCCGGTATCCTGCCGCAACCAGGGCGGAGATGAGATCAGCCGCCCGCCCTTCGCCTCCCAGGGTGCAGGCAACCCCACCATCCTCCCGCTCAGCGGCACGCACCATCGGGAGGGACCGGAGAAAGAGGAACGCATCATCGGTTGCCTGCCCCTCCTCAAAGACAACTAGGACCGTCTGTTCCATCCCTGAGGCAGTGAGCCGGGCAACAGAATCTTCAGCCCGGATACGGCCCCCTGCCAGGATCGCTACCCGGGTGCAGATCCGCTGCACCTCGTCGAGATGATGGGAGTTTATGAAGACCGTCATCCCCCCGGACGCAGAGAGGGAGAGGATCAGATCACGGACCATCCGCTGTGCATCAGGATCAAGGCCGGATGAGGGTTCATCAAGGAAGAGGATATCGGGTGTATGGAGGATCGCCCGGGCGATCCCGAGCTTCCGTTTCATGCCGGTCGAGAACGTCCCGACGGGATCATCCTTCCGCTCGAGAAGATCGGTCATCACGAGGAGCTCCTCGATCCGGTCCCCGGGATCAGCAACCTCATAGAGATCGGCATAGAACCGGAGATTCTCAACAGCAGTCTGCCGTTCTGCAAAACCGTTATTTTCAAGGAGGACACCCACCGAGCGGCGGGCTTCATCATCGGTGGCAAGATCGGACCCATTGACGAGGGCTCTCCCGGTATCCGGGGAGAGGAGGCCGAGGAAGAGGTTCATCGTCGTCGTCTTGCCTGCCCCGTTCGGGCCGAGGTACCCGAAGATCTCACCTTTCTCAACGGAGAATGAGACGTCGGAGAGGACATTTCGTCCATCAAAAGATTTGGTCAGGTTTTCTGCTCGTATCATACGCCGCTCCCGTCCAGATGAATGGAAGATACATCATACATCCCCACCCGTATCAAACGACCGGAGCAGCACCGCCGATCCCCCTTTATCCAGGGGCTTGTTGTCGCTGCCGCACTTCGGGGAGAAGATGCAGGCCGGGCAGCCGTCATAACACCGGCATTCACCGACGATCGTCGCGGCGAGGTCCGCGATCTCCCTGGTGAGATGGTACGCTTTTGCGGCGAGCCCTGCACCCCCGGTATAGCCGTCATAGATGATGATGGCAGGCCCGTCCGCCGCAGGGTGGTACCGGGTCGAGATCCCACCGATATCGTTTCGATCACAGATGACGAGCCCCGGCATCGCGGCGATGAGGGCATGCTCGGCGGCATGAAGGGTGCCGTCGGGATCGGCGATGCCGTGATCCTCAAGCAGTGACGGATCAATTGCCAGCAGAAGTGCCTGTGTCGGGAAGGAGTTTACCGGGAGATCGAGGGTCTCAGAGCCGATGATCCGGTCATACCGGACCAGCTGGTACCCGGTGATCGCCTCGGTGACGGTCACCTCGGCAAAGGAGATGACGAGTCCGGACTGGCTGCGAGACTCCACAATCCGGTCGACCGAGACGGAGGTTGTGGTGAGCGGGCGGGTGAAGTAGTCGGCCTCGAAGAGATCGACCCGGATTATCCCGGCCTCCCCATCCACCGACCGGACGATATAGCTTGTATCCTGGTGGAGGAGGACCGCCCCCGGATACGCCTCCCGGTATGCCTGGGCCGCATCCATCGTCTCGACGAGGCGGCCCTTCTCCATGATCCGGTATCCCCCTGATGCCGAGCCGGTGAGGGTGACGGCCTCAGCGGGGCGGCGGGCTCCGGCATAGACATACCCTTTCCGGGTCCAGGCAAGGAGCCCTTCATCTTTCAGCTCCCGGAGGTGTTCCATCATCTCATCCCCGAAGTACGTGATATCCCCGTCACCGAGCGGGATCTCGGCGGCCGCACAGAGGAGATGGCCGGAGAGGATAATCGGGTTTCGCATATCGACGGCGGCATGTTCGGCAGTGGCGGCGAAGAAACGGTCGGGGTGGTGCATATAGTACTGATCGATGGGGTCATACCGGGCGACCATCGTCACAAGGCTCTCATCCCCGCTCCTGCCTGCCCGCCCCGCCTGCTGCCAGAAAGAGATGGTGGCACCGGGATAGCCGGCCATCAGGACCGCATCGAGGGTGCCGATATCGACACCGAGCTCGAGGGCGTTTGTGGATACCACCCCCCGGAGATGGCCGGCCTTCAGCCCGGCCTCTATCTCCCGCCGTTCGTCGGCAAGGTAGCCTGCCCGGTATGCACGGAGCCGGTCTGCGAGGGCGGGATCACCGGCAAGCTCCTCCCTGGTCCTCCGGGCGATCACCTCCGCGAGCCGCCGGGACGGGGAGAAGCAGATCGTCTGGTGGTGATGCCGCATATGGATAGCGAGGAGGCGGGAGACCTCGGAGGTGAGGGATGCCCCCGGATTTTGGAGATAGGGGTTATAGAAGACGATATTCTTCCGGCTCTGCGGCGATCCGTCCTCTGCGATGATGCGGACCCGCCGGCCGCAGAGCCGTTCCGCAAACTCTTCCGGGTTTCCAAGGGTGGCGGATGCGAGGATGAAGACCGGGGATGCGTCATAGTATGCGAGGACGCGGGTGAGCCTCCGCATCAGGAGGGCGATATGGGATCCAAAGACCCCCCTGTACCGGTGTGCCTCGTCGATGACGACAAATGCGGTACCTGAGAAGAAATCCGCCCACTGCCGCCGCCAGGAGAGGATATGATGGATCTCATGCATATTCGAGATGATGATCCGCGACCGCGACCGGATCCCCGGCCGGGCATCCCGTGGCGTATCGCCGTCATAGACAGCCGGGGAGAGGCCCGCCCCGATGGCACTGTCGATAGCCTGGAATGCGGCGAGCTGGTCGCGGGCGAGCGCCTTCGTCGGATAGAGAAGAAGTGCCCGGCTATCGGGGTCGGAGAGGAGGCGGTCGATGATCGGGAGGGCGAACGCAAGGGTCTTTCCGGAAGCTGTCCGGGTCGCAAGGAGGATATCCTCACCGGCTGATGCCCGTTGATACGCCTCTGCCTGGTGGATATACGGCCGGATCCCTTCATCGATGAGCCAGGACCGGAGGCGGGGATGGAGACGGGCGGGGATCTCCGCATACCGTGCCTCCCTCCCGGAGATACCGTGGATGAAGAGGGCATCCTCGGGGGTGCCGCACTCCTCCCGTATTTTGGTGAGGATCGGAGGCTGCGTCACCGGTACATCTCCAGGTACCGGCGGTGGAGATCGACGAGGGAGAGGACATCCTGCCGGTTGTGCCGGATGATCGGGATGAGGGGGCCGGGGTTTCTGGATCGCCGGTAGGTATCATACCATCCGGGCACCAGCGCACCCGGGAGATCAAAGCCCCTCGAAAGGCCGAGGACCGTCTCCTCGATGGTGGCGAGGCGGCAGTCGGAGAGATCCCGGCCGAGGGTCCGGCGGGTGATATGGAGGAGGTCGAGCTGGTGGGCACCAAAGGGATACTCCTCCCCGTAGTACGCACACCGGTCCGCGAGATAGGGGACATCGAAGCACCGGCCATTGTAGCTGAGGATGAGGGGATCGTCGGGGAGGCTCTCCTGCCATGCAAGGAGGGCGGGGAGCTCCTCGTCAATGTCGCGGGCGAGGAACTGCCGGAGACGGACGGAACCCCCTTCGACTGTTGCGGACCCGATGAGGAAGACCGGCCGGGAGAAGACCCCGAGGGTCTCGATATCAAGGAAGACGAGCCTGCCGGGATCGAAGAGGGCGGATGCCCGGATCACATCCGGGTGGGTCGGGGAGAGGCGTGATCGTGCCCATGCCATCACCGCCCCGGGATCGCCATCGGTGATGAGGGAGAGGGCTTCCCCGGCAGCAGGACGGTACCGCCGGATATGGAGGAGATCGCGGATCGTCCGGCACCCCTTCTGCTTCAGGCTCCGTTCAAGGGCAGGCCCGATCCCCGGCACCAGCCGGAGAGAGCGGAGGAGGTGGGCCCGGGCGGCATCCGGATCAAGGGGGAGGGGTGGGAAGGAGACCGACTCGGCAATCCCGAAGCATTCGCCCTCGGGGGTATCGATCGGATCGCCTGCGATGATCTCGCTGAGATCCGATCCTGCATGGAGATCGCATAACCGCTCCTTCTCTTCCTCGAACCTGCTGTACTCCGAGGAGAAGATGCCGGTCCTCCCGATCCCCGCCCTGAACCGGTTATCATGCTCGATGACCCGGTACTCGTGCCGTGGATCGAGCCGCTCCCTCCAGAGTGAGCGTGCCGTCCTGAAGCCCCCCGCTGTCCCTGCCATTACGTACACCTCGCACGCCTTTACAATTAAACCCGGGGAGCGGGGGGTGAAAGTAAGAGGAGGTTTATGGGACCAGAACGAGAAGAGAGAATACTACTATTTCAGTATGCCATACGAGTGAGGAGACGATGCAGATAGAGGCACTCATCATCGATATCGACGGCGTGGTTGCCATCGGGGGGGATCCGATCCCTGGTGCGGCGGAGGCCATCGGCTGGCTGGAGGAAGCGGGGGTCCCGTACCGGTTCCTCTCAAACTCGACACAGCGGAGCCGGGAGGGGATAGCGGAGAGGCTGAACCGAAACGGCCTTTCGATACACCCGGAGCTGATCTCAACACCCATCGTCGCTGCCATCCGGCTGCTCAAAGAGAAGGGCATCTCATCGGCCAGAATGCTGGTGACGGATGCAGCGAAGGAGGCGTTCCATACCGCAGGCATCAGCGATGGCGACGGTGCGGTCATCATCGGGGATGCGGGGGAGGGATTCACCTTCCGGGCGCTGAACGAGGCGTTCCGGCTGATCACCGATGGCGCACCGCTCATCGCGCTCGAACGGGACCGGTACTGGATGGCCGAAGACGGCCTCACCCTCTCGGCAGGGCCGTTTGTTGCGGCACTCGAATATGCGGCCGGGAGAGAGGCAGAGGTGCTTGGCAAACCCTCCCCGGACGCCTTCCTCTCTGCATGCTCCATCATGGGCGTTGCACCGGCTGCCACCGCGATGATCGGCGATGACATCAGGAGTGATGTCGGGGGTGCCCAGGCGGCCGGCCTCACCGGGGTCCTCGTCCGAACCGGGAAGTACTCGGCCGCGGCTGTACAGGAATCAGGGATCACCCCGGATCTGATCCTGGGATCGATTGCGGATATCCCGGAAATCTTCAGGCGACGATGATCCGGTTCTCAGGGTGGCGGATCTCTGCTTCGGTCTGCCGCCCGCCGGACCGAACCCCTTCTGATCTCCGGTATCCATGCCGGATGGCGGTCCTGTACTCTTCTGCACGCTCAACCAGATAGACGAAGGTCATCTTCTTCATACTCGTCTCAATCGCACCCGGGGCCATATCAATCCTCGGCGCGGAGGGTGAAAGTGAAATGCTAATAGGAAAAGACCACCTGCCACCGTTTTTGGGAGATGGGCGTCCTGAGGGGGCAGGGGTATCTCCGGCCATCCTGAAACAATCCTTTTTTACATCCCCATGCGGAATAGATCATGATTTCGTATGCTTGAGATAGAGGACCTCCATGTCGAGGTCGAAGGCAGAGAGGTACTTCATGATATCAATCTGACCATCCGGGAGGGTGAGACCCACGTCCTGATGGGGCCGAACGGGTCCGGGAAGACGACGCTCCTCCGTGCATTGATGGGATTTGGGAGCTCCCGCATCACCGACGGAACGATCACCTTCAAAGGCCATGATATCACGAAGATGCCGATCCATGAGCGGGCACAGCTCGGTATCGGCCTCCTCTTCCAGCGGCCGCCGACGATCTCGGGGCTGAAACTCGGCAAACTGCTCAATGTCACCTCCCACGGGGATACCAGCCATGTTGAGGAGTACGCACGCAGGATGAATATGGATACCTTCCTCGAACGTGATGTCAACAAGGGCTTCTCAGGCGGTGAGATCAAGCGGAGCGAGGTGCTCCAGCTGATGATCCAGAAGCCGGACTTCGTGATGCTCGATGAACCTGAGAGCGGGGTCGATCTCGAGAATATGGCCCTCGTCGGCAATGCAATCGCCGGCCTCATCGAGAAAGACCAGCATATCATCAACCGGAAGAAGAGCGGGCTCATCATCACCCATACCGGGTATATCCTCGACTACATCGATGCCGACTTCGGCCATGTGATGTGTGACGGGACCTTCAAGTGCCATGGCAATCCCCGTGAGATCCTCAGGAGCATCCAGAGCAAGGGATATAAGGAGTGTATCGAATGTCAGAGAATATGAAGGGATTTGCCGAGATCAGTGATGAGGACAGGAAACGGATCGAGATGACCGGCCTTCAGACCGGAACCCTTGAGGGGCGATCCGGGAGTTTCCTCCAGGTCGATGAGCATATCCATCATGCAGCCACCGATGCAAAAGGGATCGAGATCCTCCCGATAGCCGATGCCCTTGAACGCTATGCATGGCTTGAGGACTATTACTGGAAGGCGGTGCCCCGTGACAAGGATGAGATCACGAAGTACATCGCCGCCCGGGAACCGAAGGGGTATGTCCTGATCGCACGGAAAGGAAGTCAGACCACCTTCCCGCTCCAGACCTGCCTCTTCCTGGCAAAAGAGGATATCCAGTATGTCCATAACATCATCATCGCAGAGGAGGGGGCAGAACTCCATCTCATCGCCGGCTGTGCAAGCTCGGCACAGAATAAGGACGGCAAACACTATGGCGTCACCGAGATCTATGTCGGGAAAGATGCAAAGGTCACCTCCACGATGATTCATACCTGGGGCGAGACGATTGAGGTCTATCCACGGAGTGTGACGATCATCGAGGAACGGGGCGTCTTCCTCTCAAACTATGTCTGCATGGTCCCGGCAAAGAAGGTACAGATGTACCCGACCGCAGAACTCCGGGGAGAAGGGGCGGTTGCACGATTCTCAAGCATTATGCTTGCGACACCGGGATCCCATCTCGACACCGGATCCCGTGCCCTCCTCTCTGCCAAAGGGGCAACCGCAGAGTTGATCACCCGGGCGATCACCACCGGCGGAACGATCATCTCCCGCGGCCATATCCTCGGATCGGTCAAGGATACCAAAGGCCATATCGAGTGCCGGGCGCTCATCCTCAAAGACGGTATCATCCATGCCATCCCTGAGATCGAAGGCCGGGTCGTCGATTGTGAACTCTCCCATGAAGCCGCCGTCGGAAAGATTGCCCAGGAGGAGATCGAGTACCTGATGGCACGGGGCCTCTCCGAGGACGAGGCGACGGCGACGATCATCCGCGGCTTCCTTGATGTGAAGATCAGCGGCCTGCCGGAGAGCCTGCAGCGCCAGATCGATACCGCAATCGATGCGGCCGAGAAAGGATTCTGAGCATGAACGACCCGTTTGAGACCCGGCGAAAGGCGATGGTCAATGACCAGATCCGGCGGCGCGGGGTCTCAGACGAACGGGTCCTCAAAGCGATGGAGGAGGTGGCCCGGCATCTCTTCGTCCCCCAGGGCATGGAGGAGGAGGCATACCAGGACCGGCCGCTCCCCATCGGATCAGGCCAGACGATTTCCCAGCCCTATATCGTCGCGGTGATGACCGCACTCCTCCGGCTCACCCCCTCTGATGCGGTCCTTGAGATCGGCTGCGGGAGCGGGTACCAGGCGGCGATCCTCAGCAGGATCGCAGCGAGTGTCATCTCAGTCGAGCGGATCGAAGACGTTGCAGAGCATGCGAAAGAGAACTTCCGAAGGGCCGGGGTCACCGGGATCAGGATCATCATCGGCGACGGGACGGAAGGCTGTCCCGAGGGGGCACCCTATGATGCCATCCTGGTCACCGCAGCGGCTCCTTTTGTTCCTCAGCCCCTCCTCGACCAGCTTGCCGACGGGGGGAGGCTCGTCGCTCCGGTCGGGGATACCGATTCCAGCACCTGACCAGGGTCACGAGGCGTGGATCGGAGTATATCCGGGAATCGTTTGAACCGGTCCGTTTCGTCCCGCTCCTCGGCCGATACGGATGGCCGGAGCGATGACGATCCACGATATCACCCGCCAACTCTCCCCGGAGACCTTCATCTGGCCCGGGGATCCGGCGGTCTCCTATTCTCAGAGGGTGCAGGACGGCTTTACCATAACAGAGATCCGCATGGGGAGCCATAGCGGGACACATATCGATGCCCCGCTTCATGCGATTCCGGGTGGAGCAGGAATTGAGAAGGTGCCGCTTGAGGCATGCGTCGGCCCGGTCCTCCTCAAAGACATCCCTCCGGGGCCGGTTCCGGCCGGAGTAGTCGATACGATCAGCCTCCCCAGGGTGATCATCCGCTCGGGATGGTCGGCAGATGAGCCGGACCGTTATGGATACCTTCAGGCAGAGGATGCACGGGCCCTTGTTGAAGGGGGGATCGTTGCCATCGGGACCGATGCCCCGTCGATCGAGGCCCCGGACGGCGATGGGAGCGTCCACAGAATTCTGCTCGCCGCCGGGGTTGTCATCATCGAGCTGCTTGATCCCGGCGATCTCCCGGGGGGAGAATATATGATGGTTGCCCTCCCGATCTCATGCAGAGGTCTTGACGGGTCCCCTGCACGGGTGATCCTGATTGAGGATATGATACCATGACAATTATACACAGAGCAGTTCAGAAACTGAAGAGTTCCCTGGAGGGGAGCGGCTGCGACCATGGGGTCGTCTCCCTCTGGGTAAATAAGGATGTCCCGGTCTGCCAGTATCCGCGAGGTGTCTGCCTCGAAGGAGTCTATGGCGGCCGGACCGCAGAGATGGTCACCACAACGCCGCTTGAGGCGAAGACGAAACTCTCGTTCCTCTATGATGCGGCGCTCAAAAAGCCGAAGACACGGGCGGCCGCGGTTGCGATCATCAATGTCATCACCGGCTTCACCTGCCAGTCCCGGAAACTCCACGCCTGCCCCCCCTCCTCCCATGCAGAATGCAGGGAGATGCTCGCAACATTGTATGACGGCGGGATGATCTACCCTGTCGGCAACCTGAAGGAGATTCCTGATATCTTCCGGGGGCGGATCGCGGAGAGCCCGGAGAAGGCGGATATTATCATCATCGCAGGAGACGGGCTGATCAGCGACGAGGGGATCGAGATTCAGGAGAAGTACCAGGATACAAAAGAGATAATCTATCTTGGCCCCTCCACCGCAGGGGTTGCCACGCTCCTCGACCTGAAGCACTTCTGCCCCTTCGGCAGATGAGTAAGCATAATATCTTATCTCTCAAATAAATCCGTATGCTCTTTGGCTCATCCGGTATCAGGATGCCATATGGAAGGACCCTCCTTGACCTCTCCCTCTCTGTCGGCGCATCTGTCGGTATGGACAGAAAGAGGGTGGTTATGGGGAGCGATACCCGCTCCACACGGCATATTCTGACAGAATCCATTACTGCCGGCCTCCTCTCCGCAGGTGCCGATGTCATCTCCGGCGGGGTGGCACCGACCCCGACCGTCGCCTATGCGGCGCGGAATGCAGATGCAGGCTGTATGGTGACCGCATCACACAATCCCGAGGAGTATAACGGGATAAAACTTTTCAATCCGAACGGATCCCCCTATACCCTGGCAGAACAGTCCCGGATCGAGGAGACGGTACATAATCCCATCTGGAATGGCTGGGATCAGGTCGGTACCCGGATCGATGCCGATATCATCACCCCGCACCGGGATGCCATCCTCTCCACCATCTCCCCAAAGAGCGGGATGACGGTCGTCCTCGACTGCGGCGGGGGGGCAGGAACCGCGATCACCCCCGGACTCCTCGCCGAGGCCGGTGTAACAACGGTCACCCTGAACGGGGATCCGACATCGACGTTTCCCCGCCCATCCGAGCCACTCCCCGGAAACCTCGCCTATATGCCCGCGATCATCCGGAAATCCGGGGCCTCAGGCGGGATCGCCCATGATGGCGATGCCGATCGCTGTGTCGCCTTTGATAACAGAGGGAGGTTCATCGCCGGTGAACACCTCCTGATCCTCTTCTCAAAATACCTTGATCTGAACGAGGTGGTAACAACGGTCGATGCGTCAATGGCAATCGAAGAGGTGGCAACCGTCCACCGGACCCCTGTCGGCGACAGCTATGTCTCCGAAGAGCTCCTCGCCTGGGGCGGGATCGGGGGCGAACCATCCGGAAGCTGGATCTTTCCCTCCCACTCCCTCTGTGCGGACGGCATCTATGCAGCCGCCCTCTTCTGCGAGATCGCAGGGGAATGGGATGTCGCCGAGGAGATCGACGGGCTGCCACAGTACCCGATCCTCCGATCCTCCATCCCCACACCCCATGGCCAGGCCGCCCTCAGCCATCTGGGTGCAGCAAAGCCGACCGACGGCCTCAGGGTTGCAATGGAAGACGGCTGGTACCTTATCCGGGCAAGCGGCACCGAGCCGAAGGTCCGGGTCACCGCTGAAGGAAGAACGAAGGAGACTGCCGCCGCCCTCCTCGCAGAAGGGGAGTCGCGACTGAAGGCGGCCATCCGGGAGGTCTCCTGATGGCACGACCAACAGAGTGCGTCCTCCTCGCAGCCGGCGAGGGGAAGCGGATGCGGCCGCTCACCACCAACCGGCCGAAGGTGATGATCCCGCTTGCCAACCGGCCGATGCTTGAGCATCTCATCATCGCGGCACGGGATGCAGGGATCGAACGGTTCATCATCGTCGTCGGATATGGCGAGGAGGTCGTCAGGGAGTACTTCGGGGATGGATCGGGGTTGTCTGTCACCATCGAGTATGTCGTCCAGAGGCACCAGCGGGGGACCGCCGATGCACTTGCCGCAGCCGAAGGGCTTGTGACCGGGGATTTCCTCCTGATGAACGGGGATATGATCCTGAGTCACGCTGAGATCGGTTCCTTCTGTGAGATGGAGGCTCCTGCCCTTGCTGTTGCGGAGGTTGAGAATCCCGCAGGCTACGGTGTTGTCGTCCTTGAGGGAGACCGGGTGGCGGGCCTTGAGGAGAAGTCACGGGCACCGAAGAGCAGGATGATCAATGCCGGGGCATACCTCTTTGCACCTGAGATCTTCGATCTCATCAGGAGGATCGGCATCTCCGGGAGAGGCGAGTATGAACTCACCGATGCCCTCAGCGGGTATATCGGGGAAAAAAGGCTTGGAGCCATGGCACTTGCGTCATGGAGGGATGTCGGGTATCCCTGGGACATCCTTGCTGCCAACGAATCCCTCCTCAGCACCACCAGCGGCACCCGGGAAGGGACGGTTGAAGAAGGGGTTGTTCTGAAAGGGCCGGTCACCATCGGGAAGGGGACGGTCATCCGATCCGGGAGCTACATCGAAGGGCCGGTCATCATCGGCCGGGACTGTATCATCGGGCCCGGTGCGTATATCAGGCCGGGAACGGCGGTCGGGGACCGGTGCCACATCGGCCATGCCGTCGAGCTGAAGAACTCGGTCATCTTCAGCGGCACGAAGATCCCCCACTTCAACTATATCGGAGACAGTGTCATCGGTTCAGACTGCAACTTCGGTGCCGGGACGAAGATCGCAAATCTCCGCCATGATCATGGGAATGTCGCCGTCGGGGGAGCCGATACCGGGAGGAAGAAATTTGGGGCGGTCATCGGGGATGATGTCCTCTTCGGGATAAACTGTTCGATCAATACCGGCTCATCCATCGGATCAGGAACCCGGGTTGCCCCCCATTCCTATGTCGAAGGGGTCTATGATGACGAGAGTGTCATAACGAGGTGAAGAAGAGATGCAGGCAGTAATTCTGGCAGGCGGGGAGGGGTGGCGGCTCCGCCCCCTCACAAAGAACCGTCCAAAAGCACTGATACCGGTCGGCAACCGGCCGATCATCGATTACGTCATCGATGCCCTCCTTGAGGCAGGGGTCCGTGACATCACCGTCGTCGTCGGATACAGAAAGGAGCAGGTGATCCGGCATCTCAATACCCTTGACCATGAAGTAAACGTCGTCGTTCAGGAACGGCAGCTCGGCAGCGCCCATGCACTCGCCTGTGCCATGCCAAAGATACATGACACCACCCTCGTCCTCTCAGGTGACAACTACATCGATACCGCTCCGTCCTGATGATGCAGGGGGAGGGAAACGCCATTCGCGTCACCCCGTCCATCTCTCCTGTCCATTACGGGGTTGTGACGGTCAATAACGGCCTTGTCACCTCATTTGTCGAGAAACCGGAGGAGAAGGGGATCGCCCTTGTCAGCAGCGGCCTCTACCTCTTCACCCCGGAGGTGATCAGATCCATCCAGGAACGTGAGCTCCCCGAGCTCCTCAACCGGCTCATTGCAGAGAAGGTGCCGATCCGGGCGATCGAAGGGGGGGAGTGGGGCGATGCGATCCATGCATGGGATCTCATCTCCCAGAACAACCATCTCCTCAGGCTCACCACACCGGGGAGGAGCGGGGCGATCAGCCGTCTTGCGACCATCACCGGGAAGGTCTCCATCGGACCACGGAGCAGCATCGGCCCCGGCACCGTCATCACCGGGCCTGTCAGGATAGGGGAGGATACGACCATCGGCCCCAATGTCGTCATCGGCCCGGATGTCAGTATCGGGGATCGCACCGTCATCGAGCCGTTCTCCTATCTGAAGAGCAGTATCATCATGGATGATGTCCGGATCGGATCGCACAGCAGGATCGCCGATGCCGCCATCGGGGAGGGCTGCAGTATCGGAGATCACCTCTCCACCATCACCGGTGAAGGGTACTTCGGCCTGGGTGAAGGCGAGGCAAAGGTCTTCCATCGGGGAAGGTTTGGTGCCATCCTCGGCGATAACGTCACCATCGGATCATCGGTCGTCCTCAATGCCTGTATCATCGGGAACAACAGCACCGTCCGGTCCGGCAGACGGCTCGACGGAGAGATCCCGGATGGGTCACGGGTGATATGAATGTGCGGAATCGTCGGATATATCGGCCGCCGTCCCGCAGAGGCTATCGTCACCGAAGGGCTGAAGCGCCTCGAGTACCGGGGATATGATTCATTCGGGGTCGCCACACTGGATACGATGATCACCGTCGCCAAGAAGAGCGGGCGGATATCCGACGCTGGCAGATCACGTGCCAGCCTGAAGGGGAGCATCGGGATCGGTCATACCCGGTGGGCAACACATGGGGAGCCCAGTGATCGCAACGCCCACCCCCACCTCGACTGTGCCGAACGGATCGCCGTCGTCCATAACGGGATCATCGAAAACTATGCGGAGCTTCGGCGTGAACTGATCGACCGGGGCCATTCGTTCAGATCCGAGACCGATACCGAGGTGATCGCCCATCTTCTCGAGGAGCGGTACAATGGCGATCTTCTTACAACACTGGAGGAGATCCTCCCCCTCCTCACGGGATCCTTTGCCATCCTCCTTCTTGCCGAAGGGGAGGATCGGATCGTCGCCGCCCGGATGGCAAGCCCGCTCGTCATCGGGATTGGGGATCGCGAACTCCTCACCGCATCCGATGTCACCCCGCTCGTCGAGCATACACGGCGGGTCATCTACCTCGAAGACGGGGACTGCGTTGAGCTGACCAGGAGCGGGTACCGGATACGGAACGGTGGTATGCCGGTGGAGCGGGAGATCACCGAGGTGGACTGGGATATCGAGGATGCACGCCTCGGCGGCTTCCCCCATTACATGCAGAAGGAGATCTTCGAGCAGCCCCAGGTCTTCTACAACACCCTCCAGGCGGTCCGGGAGTCCCCGGATGCACTTGATCTCCTCAGAGGCCGGGACCGGCTCACCATCGTCGCCTGCGGATCCTCCTATCATGCGGGGCTCCTCTACAAGTACCTCCTTGAGATGTCCTGTGGCATGGCGGTGCGGGTGGAGCAGGGATCCGAGTTCAAGTACTATCCCCCACCCCTCTCGGGGACGGTCATCGGGATATCCCAGTCCGGGGAGACGGCAGACACACTCGCCGCCCTGAAGATGGCGCAGAGCAGGGGATGCAGAACGGTTGCCGTCACCAATGTCGTCGGATCAACGATAACACGGATGACGGATGCGACCATCCATCTCCGGGCGGGACCTGAGATGAGCGTCGCCGCAACGAAATCATTTATCGCCCAGCTCGCCGCCGGCCTCGGGATCACGGATGCCCTCACCGATGACAGCCACGCAGAAGAGAACAGACGGATTAATGTCAGTATCGAGGAGATCCTGACGATCCCGATCACCGAAGCCGTTGAGCTCTGCAGATCGGCATCCTCGCTCTTCTACATCGGCCGGGGGCTCTTCTACCCGGCGGCACTTGAGGGTGCACTGAAGATGAAGGAGATCTCCTATATCCATGCCGAGGGGTATGCTGCCGGGGAGCTGAAGCACGGCCCCTTTGCCCTCCTCTCCGGTGAGACCCCGGTCATCGCCATCGCCATCCCGGGTGCCGCGTACCCGGTGATGCTCTCAAATATCAAGGAGATCAAGGCGAGGGGTGCACCGGTGATCGCTGTTGGGATCGCCGGGGATATCGAGCTTGTGGAGCTTGCNGATATCTTCATCGGGCTTCCAAAGACNCCCGANNNNACAGCCNTNGCCACCGTCTCGGTCCTCCTCCAGCGGCTCGCCTATGAGACCGCTGATGCACTCGGCCGNGATATCGACAAGCCACGNAACCTTGCAAAGAGTGTCACGGTAGAGTAGGTGAGGGAGAATGTCCGGTGTCTGTGCCATCATGGGGGATATCTTCTCGCTCCATCATATCGAGAAGCACCCCGAGGCGGCACCCCGGCTCAGCAGGACCGGGGGGGGAATCCCGCCGGGGGTTGCCGTCTGCCAGCCGGTTGCTGCATCCGAAGAGGAGCTCCGGCTGATCCATACGCCCGAGCATGTCCGGATGATCCGGCAGTTCTCGGAGTTTGGGGGTGTTAGGTTCATCGATCCCGATACCTATGTCACCTCACGCTCGTTTGAAGTCGCCTCATATGCCGCCGGATCATCAATCAATGCGGCAGAACGCGCCCTTGATGGGGAGCGGCCGTTTGCGCTCGTCCGGCCTCCGGGCCACCATGCCGAACCGGACAGGGCGATGGGGTTCTGCCTCTTCAATAATGCCGCGATAGCCGCCGCCTCCATCCTGACGACGATGGACCGGGTCGCGATCCTCGACTGGGATGTCCATCATGGCAACGGCACCCAGAAGGCCTTCTACCGGAGTGACCGTGCCCTCTTCCTCTCGATCCACCAGAGTAACAGCTTCCCCCGGACCGGGTGGATCGATGAGATCGGGGAGGGGCCGGGGCGGGGGTACACCCTCAATGCACCGATTCATCCGGGGGGGACGATCACCGATTTCCGTCACATCATCTCGGAGATCTTCATCCCTGCGATTCAGCGGTTCCGGCCTGATGCCCTGATCATCTCGGCAGGCCAGGATGCACTTGACGATGATCCCCTCGCTGAGATGCATCTCGTTCCTGAGGATTACGGGGTGCTGACCCGTCTTGTGACCGATGCCCTCGACATCCCGACTGCCCTCATCCTCGAAGGGGGGTACGGGCCTTCGATGGGGAGATCCCTCGATGCCATCTTCTCTGCGCTGAAGGGGGATCCCGTCAGGATTCCTGATATCGGAGAGGTGCGATCAAGTACCAGGCGGATAGGAGAACTTCTCAAACGGGTGCAGATGTAGCAAAGGTTTATTGACTTTGGTACTAACAATGCGGGTATGGCAGATGCTATCATGCCCGGCCAGGCGGTCCGGTACGGCCCGACCGGGACAGTCGGGACGATCATCAGGATCGAAGAGATTGGTGGCCGGAAATTTGGCCTCATCGATACGACAGATCTCCTCTATCGTCTCGATCTCCTTGTCCCGGTCATAATAAGGGATGGAAAAGCGAAGAAAGCCCCCACCGACGCGCGAGAGGCGATCACTGAAGAGAGGATCCGCGAGAAGGTTGCCGCGGAGAGCGCCTGGCTCAATGTCGATGGGAGCTGTGAGGGAGGGGGATAACCCCTTACCTGTTTATCGGGATCGTCGTCAGTTTCACCGACTCAACCCCTTTCTGTGACATCAGGCGTTCTGCAACGGCTTTGATCTCTCCTGCATCCCCCCTGACCAGGATCACCTCAAGGCAGCGGTCATGGGTGACATGGGAATGGAGCGATGCCTGGATGAGGCTCATATAGTCGTGCTGGATCTCGGTGAGTGTCTGGATGAGGCCACGGTGTTCGTGTTCATAGACGATGGTGATGACACCCTGCCGTTCACCCTTGACGTCACTCATCCACTGGTAGTAGGTGATGTAGCTCCTGATGGCATCCCTGATCCCCTCGGACCGTGATGAGTACCCGCGTACACCGATGATGTCATCGAACCTGTCAAGGAGGTTCTTTGGAAGTGATATTCCAATACGTGATAATTCTGAATCTCCAGTCATAGACCTTCCTTAAAGTATCTACTGCCTGATGGGTTATTACAATTTCGGAAAAAACAGGGAGTATATGACATACAATGTATGTAGTGGCAGACCGGTGGGCGGCATCCCTCCCCCCCGCGGACACACTGAGATATTATCTATGAGAAGAACGATTATATAGGCTAGGGAGGTTTGAATTTCTTTGCATGATCCAACAATACCAACGATAAATATAGGCGTCGTCGGCCACGTCGACCACGGAAAAACGACGCTCGTCTCCGGGGTGACCGGCACATGGACCGATCGCCACAGTGAAGAGTTAAAACGGGGGATCTCGATCCGTCTCGGGTACGCCGATGCGACGTTTTATAAATGCGAGAACTGTGAAGGGCCGGAGATCTATTCGGCAGATGGCACCTGCCGCTCCTGCGGAGGAAAGGCAGAGCCGTTCCGGTCGATCTCGTTTGTGGATGCTCCGGGCCACGAGACCCTGATGGCAACGATGCTCTCGGGTTCTGCGATCATGGATGGTGCGATGCTCGTCATCGCGGCGAACGAGCCATGCCCGCAGCCCCAGACGAAAGAGCACCTGATGGCCCTTGAACTGACCGGGATCACCAGGATCATCATCGTCCAGAACAAGATCGATGTCGTCACCCAGCAGGCGGCACTTGAGAACTATAAGCAGATCAAGAAGTTCGTCAAGGGAACCGTTGCAGAGAATGCACCGATTGTTCCGGTCTCCGCCCAGAAGGGGATCAACTTCTCAGCCCTCATCGGTGCCCTCGATGAGACGATCCCGGAGATGGATCGTGACCCTGATGCATCGCCGCTTCTTCTCCTCGCGCGCTCGTTTGATATCAACAAGCCGGGTGTCGGGTGGAAGGATATCCGGGGCGGTGTCATCGGCGGGTCGCTCATCAGAGGTATCCTCCGCGATGGCGATGATATCGAGATCCGGCCCGGGCGACAGCATACCATCGAGAACAGGACCATCTGGGAGCCGATCCGCACCAGGATCACCTCGATGCATATGGGTGTGAAGAAGATCAGCGTCGCAACACCAGGCGGCCTGACCGGGATTGCAACCAAGCTCGATCCGGCGATCACAAAGAGCGATACCCTCGTCGGCCAGGTGGCAGGCCACCCGGATGCACTCCCCCCTGTCTGGGAGAAGATGAAGTTTAAGGTCACCCTGATGGAGCGGGTCGTCGGTGCCAGCTCCGAGCAGGTGATCGAGCCGCTGAAGCATAAGGAGCCGCTGATGCTCTCCGTCGGGACGGCGGTGACGGTCGGTATCGTCACCGGGGCGAAGAAGGATATCGTCGATGTCATCCTGAAGCGTCCCGTCTGTGCCGAGCTTGGATCCCGTATCGCCATCTCGCGGCAGGTGGGTGGACGATGGCGACTGATCGGGATGGGAATCCTCACCGAGTAGTGATTCTGCTGGATACAAATGCACTCCTCATCCCGTCGCGATCCGGTGTTGATATCTTCTCCGGCCTCCTTGAGATCGTCGGGGCATTTGAGCCGGTCGTTCCGGCCGAGGTGGTGAGTGAGCTGCACGGGCTTGCACAGGGAAGGGGGAAGTCGGCAGCGGCGGCACGTTTCGGCCTCACGCTCGCCTCCCGGTGCAGAATCCTCCCGAAACGGGATGAAGAGGTGCCGGCCGATGCGATCATCTCCCTCCATGCAGGAGAGCTCTCCTGCCCGGTACTGACAAACGACCGAGAGTTAAAGGAACGCCTCTTTGAAGAGGGGGTTCCTGTTATAGTATTACGAAACCAGAAACGATTGGAACTCATCAGAAAGTAGGAGAGCCTATGTATTACAAACTGAAACTGAACGATAAGGTTCGTGTTCCTGCCCACCGCCTGGGAGAGGATCTCAGGGTCGTCCTCCTTGATGTCCTTCAGGAGCAGCTCGAAGGGAGTATCGACAAGGATCTTGGGATCTTCATCGCCGTCACCGCAATCGACCAGATCGGTGAGGGGGAGATCATCCCGGGTGACGGGTCCGTCTACTTTGATACAACCTTCGAGGCGATTGCGCTGCGGATCGCCCTCCAGGAGATCCTTGAGGGGCTCGTCGTCGAGACGACCGGGTTTGGCGCTTTTGTGAGCCTCGGCCCCATCGATGCGATGCTCCACGTCAGCCAGATCTCAGATGACTATATCAGCCATGATGAGAAGAACTCCCGCCTCGTCTGCCAGCAGACGAACCGGACGATCGGTGTCGGCGACACCGTCAGGGCACGGATCGTCGCATTATCCCTCAACGAGCGGGAGCCGCGTGAAAGTAAGATCGGCCTGACGATGCGGCAGGCAGGCCTTGGATCCGCGCAATGGCTTGAGGACGAACACCAGAAAGAGCTTTCGGAGAAGACAGACCATGGCCGCACGTAAGAAGGTCGATCATGTCTGCCGGAAGTGCCACCGGGTTCTTGACGCAGATAAGGAGGCATGCATCATCTGTGGTGACAGCAGCCTCTCCACAGACTGGCAGGGATACCTGATCATCATCGACCCGAAGCGATCCGCGATCGCAGAGAGGATGAATATCGACCTTCCAGGAAGGTATGCATTGAAGGTTCGTTGATGCTCAGGCTTCCCGATGAGTTCCGCGACCTCTTCAAGAGGCCTTTTGGAATACTTTTTGCAACCATCGACGAGGTGATCCCCCATCTCTCCGGGCGAACAGTCTGCACCGTCGGGGATGTCGTCACCGACTCGCTCCTCTCGCGCGGCATCTACCCCGATATTGCGATCATCGACGGGTACACGATGCGGTCACCGTTTCTGAAGACGCCGCTGTATGCAGGGGCGCGGACGATCAACGTCGCCAATCCTGCAGGAATGATCACAGACGAGCTCATCTCCGGGCTTCAGGATGCCGTCTCTGATACACCGGCTCTCGTCTTCGTCGATGGTGAGGAGGATCTCGCCGTGATCCCCCTCGTCCTGGCTGCCTCCGATGGGACGGTCATCCTCTACGGCCAGCCGAATGAAGGGGTCGTCATGCGGGTCGTCGATGAAGAGGCCCGGATGGAGGCGAGGAAGCTCCTCACCTTCTTCGTCGAGGTTAACGCCACTTTTAAATAACTACCATGTCAATAGTTCTGGGATACCGATGGAGATCACTATCACAAACGATACAAGGAACGAGCTCCTCTACCGCAAAGAAGTGGAGTTCACCATGACCTATGAGGGCGCAACCCCTTCAAGGAAACAGATCATCGGGAAGATTGCCGCACTTCTCAATGCAAAGGAAGAGACGATGGTCCTTGACCCCGTCAGAACACGGTTTGGATCCGGTGATGCAGCCGGGAATGCACGTATCTATGATACCGTCGAGGCACGTGACCGGACCGAGCGTTCATATCTGATCAACCGTGGCCAGCCGAAGGCAGAAGCGGAGGAGTAAGGGATGGTAGCACGTTACAAGCTCTACTCCATCGAAGGTGAGAAGGCAGTCGCAGGAAAGCGCCACTGCCCACGCTGCGGACCCGGCGTCTTCCTTGCCGAGCATGCCGACCGTCAGGCATGTGGAAAATGCGGTTTTACCGAATTTAAGAAGTAACAATACATGCCTCGCATCGGGCAGGTACTGGGGATTGAAGGGACAGCATGGAACCTCAGTGCCGCTGTTTTTGATGATGATCTTATCTCACTGAGATCATCTCCATATATTCCACCTCATGGCGGTATTCACCCCCGTGAGGCCGCGCAGCATCATGCATCGGTTATGAAGGAGGTCATCGCGGATGCCCTTGCCGATGCTGGTGAGATCACCGGGGTCGCCTTCTCACAGGGACCGGGGCTTGGCCCCTGTCTCAGGACGGTTGCGACCGCCGCCCGATCGCTCGCCCTCTCTCTGGATGTTCCGCTGATCGGCGTCAACCACTGTGTCGCGCATATCGAGATCGGGAGGTTTGCAACCGGCTATACCGATCCGATCGTCCTCTATGCAAGCGGCGCCAATACCCAGGTCCTCGGCTATCTCAACGGGAGGTACCGGATCTTTGGGGAGACGCTGGATATCGGGATCGGGAATGGCCTGGATAAGTTCGCACGGTATCACGACCTCCCCCACCCGGGAGGGCCGGCCATCGAGGAGTTTGCGAAGGAGGGGTCGTATATCCCCCTCCCCTATACCGTCAAAGGGATGGATCTGGCGTTTTCCGGTCTCATCTCTGCTGCAAAGGAGGCGGATGCCCCCCTCCCCGATGTCTGCTACAGCCTCCAGGAGACCTCGTTTGCGATGTGCGTCGAGGTGACGGAGCGTGCCCTTGCCCATACCGGCAAGGACGAGGTGATCCTCGTCGGCGGGGTCGGGGTCAATGCCAGGATGCAGGAGATGCTCGCCGCGATGTGCGAGGAGCGTGGAGCGGCCTTCGCCGTCCCTGAACGGAAGTACATGGGCGATAACGGCGCGATGATCGCCTACACCGGGAGGGTGATGCTGGCAAGCGGCCAGACGATCCCGATCAGCGAGTCGCGGGTGAACCCCGGATTCCGGTCCGACCAGGTGGAAGTCGGGTGGCGCAGCGATACCGGATCGATCTTTGCCGGTGCACGGGACGGCGATACCGTCCGTGGAGCCGAGGCNGAGGTTGATCTCTCCNGNGACGATGTGGTGAAGCGGCGCCTGAAGAAGGGATANCGCCACCCCCNNCTTGACGCGATGCTGATCCGGGAGCGTACCCGTGCCGAGGCGAGGATCCTCTCTGCTGCACGGCGTGCCGGGGTTGCGACCCCGGTGATCCGTGATCTGACGGCAGATTCGATCACCATGGAGAAGGTGATCGGATCAGAGCTGAAGTACGTCCTTGACCAGGCCACTGCAGAGAAGGCTGGAACGGCGGTCGGGAAGCTGCATACGGCAGGGATCGTCCACGGCGACCTGACGACGAGCAATATGATCCTCCGCGATGGGGAGATTGTGCTGATCGACTTTGGCCTTGGCCAGATCACCGGCGAGATCGAGGCACGCGGCGTTGATCTCCATGTCTTCTTCCAGACGCTTGAGAGCACGATGCCGGATGCCGAGGATCTGAAGGCAGCGTTCCTCAGGGGGGGGGGGGATGATGTGGTGGAACGGGAGCATGAGATCGAGCTCCGGGGGCGGTACCTCTGAAGATCACCGTCGTGACCGGCAACCGGCATAAGGTCGATGAGGTCGCCTCCTTCTTCTCCGGTATCGCTGAGATCGANCATCTCGATCGCGAACTCCCCGAGATCCGGGATGAGGATGTCGGAACGGTCGCCCGGCAGAAGGCAGAGGCNGCCTGGGATCTGATCGGCCGGCCCCTCATCGTTGATGATACCGGGTTCTTCATCGCCGCCCTCAACGGGTTCCCCGGGGCGACGGCGGCGTATGTGATGAAGACGATCGGCAATCCCGGTATCCTGAAGCTGATGGAGGATCAGGTGGACCGATCCGCATATTTTGAGACGGCCATCGCCTATGCATCAGAGGAGGGGGTCCGGGTCTTCACCGGGAGGATCGATGGAACGGTCCTCGGGACACCCCGTGGAGAAGGCGGGTTTGGGTATGATCCCATCTTCTCCTATGATGGCCGGGCACTTGCCGAGATGCCGATGGCGGAGAAGAGCCTCGTCTCCCATCGCGGCCGGGCACTTGCGGCATTTCGGGACTGGTTTGTATCAGGAATATAACAATGGTTAAGACGTTTTGGCGTCCACTAATAAGAACGCAATCTCGTGGTGTTTACTATGGCACGGTTTCCAGAAGCTGAAGCACGATTACTCAATGTCAAGGTCTGCATGAAATGCAGCTCACGGAACGCTATCCGGGCAACAACCTGCAGGAAATGCGGTTCCAACCAGCTTAGAACGAAGAACAAGGAACGGAAGGCATAACCGACCGCTCACTCTTTTTTTTTACGCGTTATAATACGTGACCCTCTTCCCGACCGAGCTGTACTCTCCGGCGAAGGTCTCGATGTTCCGTTTATACCCGATCCGATCGGTGATCCCAAAGTCACGGAGCTTCTCCCGCACCCGCATCACCTCGTCGGTATCTTCCCAGTTACTGGTATAGACATAGATGACGAGACGGTCATCGCGGGACTGGGGATTTGGCTTTGCGGTGCTGACCTTGGCGGAGATACCGAGATCCCCGACCCATGTCGCATCCCGGATCTGCTCCCAGATGGGATCGGCCTGATCTTTTTCAAGGAAGATGAGCCATTTCCCGGCAGCTTCGGCATTGACCGCCTCGGGATGGCTGCCGGGCGCATCCTGGATGATCCAGTGCATCCTGACCGTGCATCCTGGATGATCCAGTGCATCCTGACCGTCCGTGACGGGAGGATTCCTTCGCCTTCACGGTAGAGGGCGGCGATGGCGTCTGCATCCCCGGGGTCGCTCCTGATCGCCTCTGCAAGCGGCGGGTATTCCCCCTCGAATGAGGCGAGTGCTTCTTCGCAGGCGGTTCTGAGATCATCGGGGCGGTGGATGAGATCAAAGAGGGGAGTACTCTTCGCCTCCAGCCTCTTGCCAAAAAAGATGGTGAAGATGCCAAAGGCGATCCCGGCGAGTGATTCGGTCTCCTCCATTGAACCACCTCTTAGATCGTGTTGAGCTGATCCTGTGCGATCTGTGCCGCCTTCTCACCCGAGAGGAGCATCCCGCCAAAGACCGCCCCCATCCGTGCTTCACCTGCGACGGCGTTTGCGGCCATACCACAGGCGATGACGCCGGGGAAGATCTCACGGGTGTGGTCGAGGATGTTCGTCTCCGCCCGCTCAGCCCACATGAAGCTCTCGCCATGGATGGTGATCTCCCCTTTCTTCTTCTTGATGCAGTGGGCGACGACGGCGTCATGGCCGGTTGCGTCGATGGTCACCTTCGCCGAGAGGGTAAGGGGATCGACATGGAGGCCGGTCATCTCGACCGGGGTGGAGGTGATGACGAGGCCCGAGACCCTGCCGTCCCCCTTGATGACGACATCCTCAACCGAGGTGAGATTGAAGAACTCTGCCCCGGCATCACAGGCTGCTGCTGTCAGTTTTGCAACGGACTCAACGGATGATGCGACATAATAGCCGGGCTCAAAAAGGGTCGATCTGATCCCGAAGTGATCGAGGAGCCGTTTCCCTTCCTCCTGGACGACGATCCGGGGGAAGGTCATGCCGCCGCCCCACATTCCGCCGCCGACGGAGAGCTTCTTCTCGATGACGGCGACCTTCTTTCCTTCTCCTGCAGCCAGGGCGGCACAGACCAGGCCGGAGGGACCTCCCCCGACGATGGCGATATCGAGATCCAGGTAGTCGGAGAAGATCGCTGCATGGGTCTGCAGGATCGCCCTGCTGATGGTCACTTCGTCAAGTTTCATCTGATTCCTCACCCGATATAGTGGTGTTTATCCTACTAATAGTATCGCGATCTTCGTTCGCAGGTATTATGAGTTCGAAAGAACAAAGATTAACGTATGGAATGGAAGCGCGACTATGGCCTCACCACGAGGATAATGTTTACGTGGTTTCTGCTCCTCCTCGTCTACCTCGTCTTCCTTGCCGCACTTCAGGCGATTTTGGGATTTTCGTTCCACCTTCTGGTCGCCATCGCCTTTGTGATGGCGTTTGGCCAGTACTTCTTCTCCGCCAGACTGGTGCTGATGAGTACCGGTGCCCGTGTGGTGGAAGAGGATGAGTACCCTGAGCTGCACCGGATGGTTGAACGGCTCTGTGCAATCGCAGACCTCCCCAAGCCGAGGATTGCGATTATGCAGTCCCCGGTTCCAAATGCCTTTGCAACCGGGAGGAATCCAAAGGATGGTGTCGTCGCGGTCACCGACTCGATCATGCGGATCCTGACGAAGGAAGAGCTGGAGGGAGTTCTTGCTCATGAACTGGCACATATCAAGAATCGNGATATGATGTCGATGACGATCGCAAGTTTCCTTGCGATGGCGGCAGCGTTGATTGTGCAGAACGCACTCTTTGCCTCCCTCTTTGACCGGCGGGAAGGCAATCCCTGGATGATCGCCTGGATCGTTGCGATCCTCGTCTATGTGGCGGCGACCCTCCTGATCCGGACACTTTCACGGTACCGTGAGTTCACAGCCGACCGGGGTGCAGCCTATATCACGAATAATCCACGGGCACTCCAGAGTGCGCTGATGAAGATCAGCAACCGGATGGATTCGGTGCCTGCGGAGAAGAAGCATGAGGTGGAGGGGGCAAACGCCTTCTTCATCATCCCTGCACTCACCGGCAAGTCACTGATGGAGCTCTTCTCGACCCATCCGCCCCTTGAGAAGCGGATCGCTGAGCTTGAGAAGGTCCAGGAAGAGATCCGGGGATACTAACCCCCCTTCTTTTCTGAAGCAGATTCGTAATCCTTAAATCTCTTCGGGGATAATAGTAAAGAGCATCGCATCGATGGTCTAGTGGTATGACTTTGGCCTTCCAA
>SL_3KL_010_SEDDRAFT_10000895_pt1 | contig 26281 bp, 22 predicted proteins | sample SodLakKL_010_SED_2_FD_10381 | JGI IMG/M metagenome (IMG submission 10381) | reverse complement strand
CCCCTCAGCCCCTGGGGACGCTGCTCGTCGCCGGCAGGAAAAGCCAGGGAGCCCCCATGCTCCGCCTCTTCCCCATCATCGTCCATGGGAGCCGGCATACCATGACCCCCTCCACGAAGCCCTGGGTCATCCTGAGCACTCTTCTCCTCCTGGGGCTCGCAGGGTGCGTCCCTGGGGGTCCAGAGGGGAGCGCCGGGGTGGCGGAACTGATTCTCACCGGCGGCACCGCCTGGACAGGAGACGACGCGAATCCCCGGGCCGAGGCGGTGGCCATCCGGGGCAACCGGATCGTGGCGGTGGGGAGCCGCGGTGAAGTGGACGCCCTTCAGGGCCCCGACACCCGGGTGGTGGAGCTGGATGGGCGATTCGTGGCCCCCGGGTTCATCGACAACCACACCCACTTCAATTCGGCGGGGGCGCTCCTCCTGGGAGCGAATCTCCTGGACGTGGCCGACGAAGAGGGCCTCCGTCAACGGATCGGGGAGGCGGTGGACCGGATGCCGACCGGAAGTTGGATCACCGGAGGCAACTGGGGGGCCTACGAGGAATGGGAGATGGGAAGCGCCGGTGAGGAGGGAAGGGGAGCGCAGGAGCCCTTCTCCCCGGATCGGGGGATGATCGACGACCTCACCCCCGATACCCCCATCCTGGTGAACCGCTGGGATCGCTCCGCCTTCCTGGCCAATGCTGCGGCCATGGACGCAGCCGCTGTGGACTGCGGCTGGTCGGGGGTGGAATGCGTCGACGGGGAGGCCACCGGCCGGCTGGATGCGGCGGCGGCGTCCCGGATCCGGGAGGTGATTCCGCCCAAGTCCATGGAACTGCGCCTGGCGGAGGCCCGGGAGGCCCTGGCAGACCTCCGGCAGTTCGGCGTCACCACCATCCACGAACACCCCGCCGGACATGTTCCCCGTCTACCAGGCCCTCCTGGAGGCAGGAGAACTCACCACCCGCATCTACGCCCGCCCCACCCTGGACCGGTTCGAGCACCAGGCGGCGCTGGGCCTCCCCCGGAATTTCGGCTCCGAGTGGATCGTCCTGGGAGGATTCAAGGGGTTCGTGGACGGGATCATGGGGGCCTCCACCGCCATGTTCTACGAACCCTTCGACCACACCGGGGGCTTCGGGGTGTGGCGGGACATGATGAACCTCCCGGGGAACATGGAGCGCCTCCTCCTGGAGGCCGATGAGGCAGGATACTGGCCCCAGGTCCACGCCATCGGAGACTTCGCCATCGACACCCTCCTCGCGCTCTACGAGCGGGTGGAGGAGGTGAACGGACCCCGGGACGACCGGCGGTTCCGGGTCATCCATGCCCAACACCTCCGGGGCCCTGAGACGGCGGAGCGAATGGCCCGGGTGGGGGCCATCGCCGAGGTCCAGCCCTTCCACGCCATCGACGACATGCGCTGGATGGAAGAGCGGATCGGCCCGGAGCGAATCCGGTGGACCTATGCCTTCCGGACCCTTCACGACGCCGGGGTGCGCCTCTCCTTCGGGAGCGACTGGCCCGGCACCCAGGCGTCCTGGTACACGGCGAATCCCCTCATGGGGATGTACGCCGCCGTGGCCCGTCAGACCCCCGAGGGCGAACCGGTGGGGGGTTGGATCCCCGAGGAGCGGATCGATGCGGAGACCGCCCTCCGGGCCTACACGGTGAACAATGCGTGGGCTGAGGGTAAAGAAGAGGTGAAGGGCCGGGTGGCCGAGGGATTTCTGGCCGACCTGGTGGTCCTGGACCGCAACCCCCTCGGGGTGGAGCCATCGGAGCTCCAAGCGGTCCGCGTGGATCTGACCATCGTGGATGGTCGGATCGTCCATGAACGACGAGGTGATCGATGAGTTCCCAGAAGTCCCGGGCCGGAGGGCCCAAAACCGTGCCGCTCTTCATGCTGGCAGCCATGGCAGTCGGTGGGGTCCTCCTTTCGGGCTGCTCCGAGTATACCATCACCGCGCCGGATCCCCTGGCGGCGGAGGATGTCCGGTGGGCCAGCGGGTTGGGCATCCAGCTGGCCGACTTCGAAGAGCAGCCTTCGGGTCTCTGGATCCGCGTGGACGAGGAGGGGGAGGAGGACGGCACACCCGCCGGTCAGGGAGACAACCTCCTGGTGGACTATGACGGATGGCTCCCCGACGGACGCATGTTCGACAGCAGCCGTGAACTGGCATTCGGAGCACGGGGACCCCTGAGCTTCCGCCTGGGCATCGACCCCCTCATCCCCGGCTTCGAGGAGGGTGTCACCGGGATGCAGCTGAACGAGGTCCGGACGCTCCTCATTCCGCCGGCACTGGGTTACGGCCCCCGCTCCTCGGGACAGATCCCCCCCAACTCCTGGCTCGCCTTCCGGGTGGAACTCGTCGATCAGCAGCCTCCCCCCGGAAGCTGACGGTGAGGCGCGGCGGACCGGGAGGGAACCTCAGAGTCGGGGGAGGGTGACTCCCACCTGGCCCTGGTACTTCCCCTTCCGGTCCTCGTAGGCCACCTCCGGCTCCTCCTCTCCCTGGAAGAAGAGGAGCTGGGCGATCCCCTCGTTGGCGTAGATCTTGGCCGGAAGAGGCGTGGTGTTGGAGATCTCCAGGGTCAGATACCCCTCCCAGGAAGGCTCCAGCGGCGTCACGTTCACCACGATCCCGCAGCGCGCGTAGGTGCTCTTCCCAAGACAGATGGCCAGGACGTTTCGGGGAACCCGGAAGTACTCCACCGTCCGGGCCAGGGCGAAGGAGTTGGGGGGGATGATGCAGCTCTCCGCATTCACATCCACGAAAGAGCGGTCATCGAAGTTCTTCGGATCCACCACCACGCTGTGAACGTTGGTGAAGACCTTGAACTCCGGTGATACCCGGATGTCGTACCCGTAGGACGAGACCCCGTATGAGATGGTGCCCTCCCGGACCTGGTTGGGCTCGAAGGGCTCGATCATCCCGTGTTCCTTCGCCATCTGGCGGATCCAGCGGTCACTTCGAATGGTCATGGATGGGGTGCGCAGGGAGTGGAAGGAGGAGTGAGTCCGTCGATCTCGGAACGATGGAACACCTGGGACGACCAGGAACGGAACGGCCGGACGCGGCGGCGATGCGTGGCGGGCCCTCGCACCGGGTTCGGTCAGGCGCAGTACTGAACCCGACCGAGGCCCCGACCGGTGCAGTGACGGGCGCAGTATAGACCCCAGCGAAGGGTGGTGCCAACCCCTCCTCCCTCAGGCGGAGCGCTCCTCTCTGCCGGCGGGGAATCAGGAGATGGTGGAACCTCCCGCTGCGCAAAGCGGGCGGGACCGCTGGACAGGGATCCGTCGAGGTCCTTTTCCCACCGCGGTTCTCCTTGACAGGCTTTTGTCCCCCAGGGGAAATCCCCCGAAAACCGGGGCTTTCGGGTTGACACCCCTAAGCGCTGACGGGTACATTGGGGCTCTGAGCTAGTGAACGATTTCACAAACGCTTCCGCCCCCTCTTCATGTCCTCTTCGTACCTGCCGGTACTCATCCTTTTCGGGGTCTCCCTCGCCAACGCGGTGGGGATGGTGGTGGCATCCGCCATCCTCAACCCCCGACGCCCGACGCCGGAAAAGGACATGCCCTACGAATCGGGGATGATCCCCCTGGGGGACACCCGGGCCCGGTTCTCGGTGAAGTTCTACATGGTGGCCATCAGCTTCATCATTTTCGATCTGGAGGCCATCTTCCTCATCCCCTGGGCCGTGGAAATGAGATACCTGGGATGGGAGGGATTCATCGCCATGAGCATCTTCATGACGATCCTGGTGGTCGGGTTCATCTACGAGTGGCGGAAAGGAGGTCTGGACTGGGAATGAGCGACAACCACGAAGCACCCCGGAACGATCCGCCCGAGGGCGGACTCCCCGCAGGCATCTTCGGTCAGGGGTCCCCCACCTTCCTCACCACGAAGCTGGATTTCGTGGTGAACTGGGCCCGGAGGAACTCCCTCTGGCCCATGCCCTTCGGGACGGCCTGCTGCGCCATCGAGATGATGGCCTCGGCAGCCTCCACCCACGACCTGGCCCGCTTCGGGATGGAGCGGATGTCCTTCTCGCCCCGCCAGGCCGACGTCCTGATCTGTGCGGGCCGGGTGCCTTACAAGCTGGCTCCCGTGCTGCGACGGATCTGGGACCAGATGCCCCAGCCCAAGTGGTCCGTGTCCATGGGCGCCTGCGCCTCCTCCGGCGGGGTCTTCGATGTCTACTCCATGGTCCAGGGCATCGACACCATCATTCCGGTGGATGTCTACGTTCCCGGATGCCCGCCCCGGCCTGAGGCCCTCATCTACGGCCTCATGATGATCCAGGAGAAGATCCGGGGGGAGACCCTGGCCCTCCACGGCGAACTGCGTCGGGAGCCACCGGAGGACGCGGGACGTCCCAACGCCGATGCCGTCACGGTGGAGGCCCTCTCCCTTCCATTCGGGAACTCCACAAACCAGAATCGGGCCAGCGGCCTGATTCATCCCATTCCACAGGAGCGTCCAGGGGACCGGATCCCGTGATCGCCGGCGACACGCCGGCCACGACCCGACCCACGACCTCGCCCCGACCCGGGGCAGACGCCCAGGAGGGGTGCAGGAATGACTGAAGAGAAGACCGAGGACGGCCCGGGGCTGAAGGGGGAGATCGCCCTTCCCGAGGAGGAAGATGTTCTCGCCCCCGTCGTGCCCGGTGGACTGGATCAGGCTCACCCCTCGGTGCCGGCGCTCCGGGAGCGGTTTCCCGACGCCTTTCTCCGGCACGAGGTGACGGGCGGGGACGAGCATGTGGTCTTCGTGGCTCCGGATCGGACCTTCGAGATCCTCCAGTGGCTCAAGGAGGATGCGGACCATTTCTACAACTTCCTCTCCGACGTCACGGCGGTGGACTATGGGGGGGGGCGACCCCTCCAGCTGGTCTACCAGTTGTACTCCATACCCCATCGGCGGGCGCTGAGGCTCAAGGCGGAGCTCCCCCTTTCCGAGCTCGAGGCGGATTCGGTGGTCCCCCTCTGGCAGGCCGCCAATTGGCTGGAGCGAGAGGTGTGGGACATGTTCGGCATCCGGTTCCGGAACCACCCGGATCCCCGACGAATCCTCATGCCTGAGCACTACGCCGAAGGCCACCCTCTCCGGAAGGACTTCCCGCTCCGGGGAAGATTCTCCCGGGCGGAACAGACCCGACGGGCCCTGAGCCAGGAGGTGGAGGACTATTACGTTCCCTCCGAACTGGGACCCGGGCGTGAGCCCCAGCTCGTGCGCTGGCGGGAACTCTCCGGAGCACCCAAGGCGACCGCGAAGCCCGACGTGGACCCGACCCCGGAGGACGGGGGCGGGAGCTGATCCGGGGGCGGCCTTCCGCCGTCCTTCCAGGTCCCGAACCGTTGGAACCCATGACTCGAAAGACCGTCGAATATCAGATCTCCAGGACACCGGAGCTGGGCTTGGACTTCCGTCCGACCCAGGGGCTCATGGCCCCCGCCGATCTCCCCGTGGCGGACTTCGAGTCCGAGAACATGCTCATCAACATCGGGCCCCAACACCCCGCCACCCACGGCGTTCTCCGGCTCGTCCTGGAGTTGGACGGGGAGACGGTGGTCAGCTGCGTTCCCCATATCGGCTATCTCCATTCCTCCTTCGAGAAGCTGGGAGAGTACCGGGACTGGAACCAGGTGGTGCCCCTCACCGATCGGATGGACTACCTGGCGCCCCTCATCTACAACTGCGCCTACGTCATGGCGGTGGAGAAGATGATGGGGGTGGAGGTCACCGAGCGTTGCAAGGTCGTACGGGTCATCTGCATGGAGCTGGACCGGATCTTCTCCCACCTCCTCTGGCTGGGGACCTGGGCCATCGACGTGGGGGCCTTCACCCCCTTCCTCTACGCCTTCCAGGAGCGGGAGAAGGTCTACAAGCTCCACGAGTCCTTCACCGGGGCCCGGATCACCACCTCCGCCACCCGGGTGGGTGGGATGATGTCCGACATTCCCGAGGGGTGGGAGCACGGGGTTCGGGACTTTGCCGACGGGGTGATGAAGACCCTGGACGAGATCGAGTATCTCCTCCACACCAACGGCATCCACCTGGGACGCACCCAGGGCGTCGGGGTCATCTCGGCCGAGGAGGCCATCAACTGTGGCCTCTCCGGTCCCAATCTCCGGGCCAGCGGGGTGCCCTACGATGTCCGGAAGGATCGACCCTACTACGACTACGAGACCTACGACTTCGAGGTCCCCATCGGGGAGCACGGGGACTGCTTTGACCGCTACCTGGTCCGATTCGAGGAAATGAGGCAGTCGGTCCGGATCCTCCACCAGGCCGTCGATCGCCTTCCCGACGGGCCCATCAACGTGGACGACCCCAGGGTCGCCCTCCCCTCCAAGACCGACACCATGAACGACATGGCCGCCATGATCCACCACTTCAAGCTGGTGATGGAGGGGGTCAAGGCTCCGGTCGGGGAGTCCTACTTCCCGGTGGAGGGCTCCAAGGGGGAGCTGGGGATGTACGTGGTGAGCGACGGGGGGTCGAAGCCGGTCCGGTGGCGAATCCGTCCTCCCTCCTTCGTGAACCTTTCGGCCATCCCCCAGTTGGTGACGGGTGGCCTTCTGGCCGACGTGATCATGGTGAACGCCAGCCTGGACATCGTCCTGGGAGAGATCGACCGGTGAGCGACGAGACTCCGAACCCGACCCGGGGCAGCATCCGGGAACGCGGACCCTTCCGGAACCCGGGATGGGCAGGCAACACCGGCGAGTTCGACCTCACCGAGGACCAGGTCCGGGGGGACGACTTCGTCGGGGAACGCCCGCTGGACGGGGGACACCCGTCCGGGTCCCCCACCTTCCCCTACATGCTGGCCGACAAGGACCCCGAGGCGCCTCTCTTCGAGGGGCCCTATGCCCAGCGGTTCGAGAAGATCCGGAGTCGGTATCCCGATGCCCAGGCCGCGCTCCTCCCGGCGCTGAACCTGGCTCAGGAGCTCCGGGGACACGTCTCCCCGGAGACCATGCGGGAGGTGGGGGAGATGCTCGGGCTCTCCGACGCCTATGTGCGGGGCGTGGCCACCTTCTACACCATGTACAACAAGCGGCCGGTGGGTCGCTACCTCATCCAGGTCTGCACCAACATCTCCTGCAATCTCTGTGGCGGGGACGAGGTCCTGGAAGCCTTCCTGGCGGCGACGGAGACCGAACTGGGGCAGATCTCTGAGGATGGATTCTTCACCGTGATGGAAGTGGAGTGCCTGGCTGCGTGTGGTTTCCCCACCGCGGTGCAGATCAACTCCCGCTACTACGAGAACGTGACTCCCGCCGACGTGCCGGACATCCTGGCACGCCTCCGGGAAGAGGGGGCCTAGATGGCGTATCCATACACCCACGAGAAGGAAACCCGGGTCCTGTCCCGCGGTTTCGGCGACCCCGCCACCCGGACCCTGGCGGGCTGGAAGGCCCTGGAGGGCTACGAAGGGCTCCGCAAGGCCCTGGGCATGTCCCGGGAGGAGGTCGTGGAGACGGTGAAATCCTCCGGGCTCCGGGGTCGGGGAGGAGCTGGATTCCCCACCGGGGTGAAGTGGTCCTTCATGCCCAAGGAGAAGAAGGGCCCCCACTACCTCTGCTGCAATGCCGACGAGTCGGAGCCCGGGACCTTCAAGGACCGTGAGTTGCTCCGGTGGACGCCGCATCAGGTCATCGAGGGTTGCCTCATCGGGGCCTACGCCATGCAGGCCGAACACGTCTACATCTACTGCCGTGGGGAGTTTTTCGAGGCGGTCCAGGTGCTGGCGAAGGCGCTGGAGGAGGCCTACGCCGCCAATTTGGTGGGAGAGGACATCCTGGGAAGCGGTGTTTCCATCGACGTCACCATCCACTCCGGGGCCGGGGCCTACATCTGCGGTGAGGAGACGGCCCTCATGAACTCGCTGGAGGGGCGGCGGGGGCTCCCCCGGATCAAACCTCCCTTCCCGGCAGCGGTGGGCGCCTTCGGGAAGCCCACCACCATCAACAACGTGGAAACCCTTGCGGCCATTCCCCACATCCTCAGGCACGGGGGTGAGTGGTATCGCCAGTGGGGAACGGAGCGCTCCCCGGGGACGAAGCTCTTCTGCGTCAGCGGGCACGTGAAGCTCCCTGGAAACTACGAGCTCCCCCTGGGCTTCCCCATGAAGGAACTGATCTACGATGTCTGCGGCGGATTCCACGAGGGCCGGTCCCTCAAGGCCGTGATTCCCGGAGGATCCTCGGTCCCTCTCATGAACGCCGAAGAGTGTGAGAGCTGCACCCTGGACTATGAGGGGGTGGTGAAAGCCGGCTCCATGCTGGGATGTGCCTCGGTGATCGTCATGGACGACACCGCCAACGTGGTGAAGCAGGTGCGCCGCATGGTGGACTTCTACGCCCATGAATCCTGCGGCCAGTGTACCCCGTGCCGGGAGGGCACCCAGTGGACGGCCCGGATCCTGAAGCGGATCGAGACGGGGAAGGGGACCGAGGAAGACCTGGATACCCTTCTGGAATTGGGAGTCCAGATGACGGGGACGACGATCTGCGTCCTTTCCGATTCGGCGGCGGCCCCGGTGGCCTCCTCCATCGCCAAGTTCCGGGACGATTACCTGGCCCTGATCCGCCGTGGTGAGCGGGTGGGAGCTGCGTAGGAGCATCATGCCAGAAAACGCCAAGAATCCCGATACCGTCACCCTCACCATCGACGGCCAGGAGTTGACGGTTCCCAAGGGAGCCACCCTTCTCCAGGCCGCCGAGGCCATGGGTACCCGGGTCCCCCATTACTGCTATCACCCCGGCCTTTCGGCTCCGGCCCAGTGCCGGCTCTGCCTGGTGGAGGTGGAAGGGGCGCCCAAGCTCCAGCCCTCCTGCGTCACCATGGCCCAGGACGGCCAGGTGGTCCACACCCAGAGCGAGAGCGCCCGGACCATGCGCACGGGGGTCCTGGAGTTCTATCTGGCGAACCACCCCCTGGACTGCCCCATCTGCGACCAGTCCGGGGAGTGCGAATTCCAGGACTACGTCCACGCCGAGGGTCCGAAGCGAGGCCGGTCCCGAGAGCCGAAGCGGGTCTTCGGCCGGGACGATTTCGGAGGCGACGTCCTCTTCTATGGGGACCGCTGCGTCATGTGCACCCGATGCGTCCGGTACATGAACGAGGTGGCCCGGGACCCCCGGCTCACGGTGGTGGAGCGGGGGAACCGTTCCGTCATCGACACCTTCTTCGAGGAGGGGCTGAACGGATCCCCCTTCCACGGGAACATCGTGGACATCTGTCCCGTGGGAGCGCTGGTCTCCAAGGACTTCCTCCACAAGGCCAGGGCCTGGGACCTGGACCGCACCCCCTCCATCTGTCCCAACTGCTCCCAGGGGTGCAACATCGACCTGAACGTCCGGGACAACCAGGTGCAGCGCTTCAAGCCCCGTTCCAACCTGGATGTGAACGAACACTGGATGTGCGATTACGGTCGTCACCGGTACCACTGGCTCAACCGGTCGGATCGGCTGGATACCCCCCGGATTCGGGAGGGTGGCGAGTGGGTGGACCGGGGCTGGACCGAGATCCTGGAGGAACTCTCCCAGCGACTGGAGTCTGGGGAACGGCCCGTCACCGCCGTGGCCTCGCCCTTCGCCTCCAATGAGGACCTGGCGGCGCTCCGGGCACTGGTGGATCATCTCGGAGGCGGACGCATCGTCTTCCGCTCCCGCCGCGCCGAAGACGAGATTCCCCTTCCGGGCTTCCCGACCCTCACCCGCCGCCGGGACCTGGCTCCGAATCGGAAGGGGGCCGAGATCCTGGGAATGGAGCGGGTGGGAGATGACGAGGGGTCGGGCGGTCTGGAATCGGAGATGGGGAAGGGGGGCGTCCTCCTGGTCCTGGGAGATGAATTGGCGGACCTGGGCCCGGACTTCGGTGCCCAGGCCGACCTCTTCGTCTACCTGGGAAGCCACCCCACCCCGACGCAGGCGGCCCATCTGCAACTCCCGGTGACCACCTTTGCCGAACAGGAAGGGACCTTCACGAACCACGAGGGCCGGGTGCAGCGTTTCTGGCCCGGGTTGCAGCCGGTGGGCTCCTCCCGTCCGGCCTGGCTGATCCTGGGCGCGCTTCTGGCCCGGCTGGCGGAGCGGGAGCCGCCGACGCGGGCCGACCAGGCCTTCCTGCACGCCGCTGAGGTGACCCCGGCCTTCCAGGGACTGAGTTACGAGACCCTGGGTACCCGGGGCGCTCTCGTGAACGATCCCGTGCCCCTTCCGGGAGCCTGACGTATGCACGAGCTATCCTCCACGGCCTTCGTGATCTCGTCCTTCATCAAGGTCTTCCTGGTCTTCTCCGTCTCCCTCCTGGTGGTGGCGTACATGACGCTGGCGGAGCGTCGGATCTCCGCCTTCATCCAGGACCGGAGGGGTCCGAACCGGGTGGGGCCCTCGGGGCTTCTCCAGCCCATCGCCGACGGGATCAAGAACTTCGCCAAGGAAGAGACGATGCCCGCCACGGCGAATCGTCGTTTCTTCGTCCTGGCGCCGGCTCTGGCCATCTTCCCGGCGGTGGCCACCTTCGCGGTCATCCCCTTCGCCGCGCCCCTCCCCACCCCCTGGGGTGCGGTGGACATGGTGGTGGCGGACCTCCCCATCGGGATCCTCTACATCCTGGCCCTCTCCTCCCTGGGGGTCTACGGCCTCTTCCTGGCGGGGTGGTCCTCCAACAACAAGTACGCCTTCCTGGGGGGACTACGCTCCTCCGCCCAGATGGTGAGCTACGAGGTGGCCCTGGGACTCTCCCTGATCCCGGTCTTCATGCTGGCGGGGAACGTCACCCTCACCGAGATCGTCTGGCAGCAGCAGCAGTTGGGCTTCTGGTACGCGCTTCCCCTTTCCCTGGCCTTCATCCTGTTCGTGATCTCGGCCTTCGCGGAGACGAACCGTCTGCCCTTCGACATGCCGGAAGCGGAATCGGAGCTGGTGACCGGGTACCATACCGAGTACTCCTCCATGAAGTTCTCCATGTTCTTCATCGCCGAGTATTCGCATATCCTCACGGCCTCCGCCCTCATGGCCACCCTCTTCCTGGGAGGGTGGAGCATCCCCTTCTGGAGTGGGGACCACATGTTCTGGCACGAGGGAATGCTCATTGCGGGCTTCACCGCCGCTGGTGAGGCGATCCCTGCGGCCCCGGCCATCTGGAAGACCCTCCTCACCTTCCTGGCCTTCGCTCTCAAGACCGCGTTCTTCATCCTGGTCTTCATCTGGGTCCGCTGGACCCTCCCCCGGTTCCGCTACGACCAGGTCATGCACCTGGGGTGGAAGGTGATGCTCCCCGTGTCCCTGGGATACGTCATGGCGCTGGCCGCCACCATCCTGGTCCTGGACCAGTTGGGAGTGGAGGGCTTCCTCTTCGGAGCCGTCCTCACGGCGGTGAGCGGACTGGCCACCCTCCTCTTTGTCTTCGTGCTGGACCGGGGACGGATCATGGGGGGGGCCGCAGCAGACTCCGAAGGACGGCCCCTCCAGGGCCTCTCGGTACGGGAAGTCCGGCCGATTCTCGCCGGCGCCGGGGCGACATCGGGTCTCCCCGGGGGCAGTGACTCCGAAATCGCGCGCAAGGAAGGGATGTGATGGCAGCCACGGTCAAGGTCATGCGGCGTCCCGATCCGGAGGAGGTTTCCTATCTCCGGTCGGCTCTCAAGGGAATGGCCCTCACCTTCCGGCACATGGTCCGGCCGGAGAAGGTGACGGTCCAGTACCCGGAGGAGCGCCCCGAGCTCTCGCCCCGGTGGCGGGGAACCCACGTCATGGAGGTCCACGCCGACGGCCGACCCAAGTGCGTGGCGTGCGGACTCTGTCCCACCGTCTGCCCGGCCAACTGCATCCGCCTGGTGGGGGGAGAGGATGACAACGGGAATCGCTACCCCATCGTCTACGAGATCGATGAGTTCCGCTGCATCTTCTGCGGAATGTGCCAGGAGGTCTGCCCGGTGGAGGCCATCCATGTGGGGGTCCACTTCGAGAACGCCGAATACTCCCGGGACCGCTTCGTCTACGACCTGGATCGGCTCATGGAGCAGGATCACCCGTCCACCCTCCTCTGGGATCCCTCGGATCCCCGCTCGGAGTGAGGCTCGGCCTTCATGACTGACATCCTTTTCTTCGTCTTCGCGGCGGTGGCTGCGGGGGGCGCCTTTGGCGTGGTCCTCCAGAAGAACCCGGTGGGCAGCCTCCTCTTCATGGTGGCCACCCTGGGAAGCGTGGCCGGCATCTTCGTCCTCTTCGAGGCCCACTTCCTGGCGGCCATCCAGGTCATGGTCTACGCCGGGGCCATCATGGTCCTCTTCCTCTTCGTGATCATGCTCCTGAACCTGGGGCACGACTACCAGAGGGATCTCAAGGCGGGGCTGGGGATGATCCTGGCCTTCGCGGTAACAGGCCTCATGGCGGGACTCCTGGTCCAGCAGTTCCGGGGAGCCGAGCAGAACCCCATCTACCAGCACTTCCCGGGACCCGAGGGGATGGACGCCCTCCTGGCGGAGCAGGGGGTGATCGGCGCCATCGCCCGACCCCTCTTCACCGACTACGTGGTGGCCTTCGAGCTCACCGGAATCCTCCTCCTGGTGGCCCTGGTAGGGGCCATCGCCATCGCCAAGCGGAGGGTCTGACGCGATGCTCGCCGAAGCGCTCTTCCTCAGCGCTCTTCTCTTCGTGGTGGGGACCTTCGGGGTCCTGGTCCGGAAGAACGCCATCATCATCTTTCTCTGCATCGAGCTCCAGCTCAACGCGGTGAACCTCTCCTTCGTGGCCCTGTCCCGGTACCTGGGGATCGAGGGGCAGCTCTACGTCTTCTTCGTCATGACGGTGGCAGCGGCGGAGGCGGCGGTTGGGCTCGCCATCATCATCTCCATCTTCCGGCACTACGAGACGGTGAACGTGGACAACTTCAACCTCCTCAAGTGGTAGGGGCATGACGGCTCTGGCACTCATGACCGTGGGAGCGGCGCAGGCGGTGGGGAGCGGTGGTTTCGAGCCCCTCCTCCCTGGCCTGATCCTCCTCCTTCCCCTCCTCGGCTTCGCCGTCAACGGAGTCCTGGCCCTCATCGCCGGCTCCCGTTCCGGCGCCGAGCTCCGGGCCGCCGCCCTGGCGGAGAGCGAGAGCGAGAAGGAGCGGGTGGACATCCAGCAGGTCTACGACCCTCCGGCCCGGGCCACCCACACCCTTCCCACCTGGGTGGGGCCTGGGGTGATCCTGGGGGCCTTCCTCCTCACCGCCGTGAACTTCCTGCGGATGCTGGGCGCCGACGTCGCCGAGCCTGTGGTGCGGAGCTACTGGAGCTGGATGCCCACCGGCACCCTCTCCGTGGATGCGGCGGTGCAGCTCGACCCCCTGTCCCTCATCATGATGATGGTGATCACCGGGGTCGGCTTCCTCATCCACGTTTTCAGCGTGGGCTACATGAAGGAGGACCCGGGATACCCCCGGTACTTCGCCTATCTGAACCTCTTCGTCTTCTTCATGCTCACCCTGGTGATGGGAGCCAACTTCCCCGTCATGTTCGTGGGATGGGAAGGGGTGGGCCTCTGCTCCTATCTCCTCATCGGGTTCTGGTTCCAGGACCGGGAGAAGTCCGACGCCGGGAAGAAGGCATTCATCGTGAACCGGGTGGGGGATTTCGGCCTTCTCATGGCCATGTTCATCCTCTTCGCCACCTTCGGGACCCTGGACTACGGGGCCATCTTCGAAGCGGCACCCACCACCCTGGTCTACGGCGGGGGAGTCGTGACCGCCATCACCCTCTTCCTCCTCCTGGGGGCGGCGGGAAAGAGCGCCCAGATTCCCCTCTACGTCTGGCTCCCCGACGCTATGGCCGGACCCACCCCGGTCTCGGCGCTGATCCACGCCGCCACCATGGTGACGGCAGGGGTCTACCTGGTGGCCCGCTCCTCCGTCCTCTTCGCCATGGCGCCCGTGGGCGCGGCCACGGTGGCCACCATCGGGGCGCTGACGGCCCTCTTCGCTGCCACCATCGCGGTGCAGCAGTACGACATCAAGAAGGTCCTGGCCTATTCCACCGTCTCCCAGTTGGGCTTCATGTTCATGGGGGTGGGAGTGGGGGCGTACGCGGCGGGGGTCTTCCACCTCATGACCCACGCCTTCTTCAAGGCCCTCCTCTTCCTGGGCGCCGGCGCGGTGATCCATTCCATGCATCACGCCCTCCACGCCACCCACAAGGACTGGGACGCCCAGGACATGCGGAACATGGGGGGGATGAAGCGTTTCATGCCCCTGACCTGGGTCTTCATGTGGATCGCCACCCTGGCCATCGCCGGGATCTGGCCCTTCGCAGGGTTCTTCTCCAAGGACGAGATCATCTGGTACGTGGGGACGGCAGGGGCCTTCTCCGGGCTCTACACCGTCCTGTGGGGGATGGCACTTCTGGCGGCCATCCTCACAGCCTTCTACATGGCCCGGATGATGATCATGACCTTCCACGGTCCGAACCGAACCGGGGAAGCAGAGCAGAAGCACCTCCACGAGGCCCCCCTGACCATGACGATCCCCCTGGGGGTCCTGGCCGTCCTCTCCATCTTCGGGGGATGGATCAACGTGCCGGGGTCGGTGCGGAACTCCTTCTTCGGCGGCTTCGGACTCCTCCCCATGAGCGACTGGCTGGACCGGTGGCTGGCGCCCATCACCGCCCCGGCCGAGGCCATCCGCCTGGAGCAGATGGGAGCCTACGCCTCCACAGCCCCGGTGGGTGGAGGGCACGTGACCTGGGGAATCATCGCCACGGTGGTGGCCCTGGCGGTGGTCCTCCTCACCGCTCGGGCGTTCTCCCGCAGGGAGATTCCCACGGCCCTGGAGGAGGGCGCACCCACCTCCGGGCTCCCCCGCCTCCTCTACAACAAGTGGTACGTGGACGAGTTCTACGACCGGGTCCTGGTGCAGCCCCTCCTGGCCGTTTCCCGGGGCTGCTGGCGCGTGGTGGACCGGGTGGTCATCGACGGCACCGTCAACGCCGTGGGCGGCCTCTCCCGGGGATTCGGTTGGTTCGGCTCGCTCTTCCAGACGGGTCAGGTAAACACCTACGCCTTCATCCTCGCCCTGGGCGCGCTGGCCGTCCTCGGCGCGCTGATCCTCTGAGGCCGCCGTCATGACCGCTCTTCTCGACGCCGTGGGCTACGATCTCTGGATCCTCCACGCCCTCATCTGGCTCCCCCTGGCTGGGGTGGCCGCGGTCCTCTTGGCTCCCGAGCAACGGGCGAAGGAGGTGGCCTTCGGCTGGACCGCCGCCCTCTTCGTGCTGAGCCTGGGACTCTGGTGGAGCTTCGACGCTGCCGGCCCCCTCTTCCAGCTCACCTCCTCGGTGACATGGATCGGGATCTGGGGTGTCAACTATGCCCTGGGGGTGGATGGGATCAGCCTCTTCATGGTCCTCCTCACCACCTTCATCATGCCGGTGGCCATCCTGGGAGCCTTCCGGTACATCAAGGAGCGGCAGCGGGCCTTCTACGCCCTGATCCTCCTGTTGCAGATGGGCATCGTCGGGGTCTTCACCTCCCTGGACCTGTTCCTCTTCTACGTCTTCTTCGAGCTGACCCTGGTGCCCATGTACTTCATCGTGGGCGTGTGGGGTGGGGAACGGAGGATCTACGCCGCGGTGAAGTTCTTCCTCTACACCGCCACGGGATCCCTCCTCATGCTGGTGGGGATCCTCTACCTCTTCTGGCAGGCGTGGGCGGTGAACGGATTCCCGTCCTTCCACTACTACGACCTCCTGGGGACCCCCCTCTCCCTCACGGAGCAACTCTGGCTCTTTGGCGCCTTCGCCCTGGCCTTCGCCATCAAGGTTCCCCTTTTCCCACTGCACACCTGGCTACCCGACGCCCACGTCGAGGCGCCCACCCCCGGTTCGGTGGTGCTGGCGGCCGTCCTCCTGAAGATGGGGACCTATGGCTTCCTCCGGTTTGTCCTCCCCTTCTTCCCGGAGGCGGCGGCCCACCCAACGGTGGTCCTGGTGATGATGATCCTGGCCGTGATCGGAATCATCTACGCGGCATGGGTGGCGGCGGTGCAGCCCGACGCCAAGAAGCTGGTGGCGTACACCTCGGTGGCCCACATGGGCTTCGTGGTCCTGGGAATCTTTGCCCTCACGGTGAACGGGCTCCAGGGAGGGTTGATAGTGATGATCTCCCACGGCATCTCCACCGGCGCCCTCTTCCTCATCCTGGGGATGCTCTACGAGCGGCGGCATACCCGGGAGATCGACGCCTTCGGGGGCCTGGCGAAGGTGGCCCCCCTCATGGCCACCGCCCTGGTGATCACCGCCCTGGCCACCATCGGGGTGCCGGGGACCAGCGGGTTCGTGGGCGAGTTCCTGGCCCTTCTGGGAACCTTCGAGCGACACCCGGTGCTGGCCCTCCTGGGCGCCACGGGGGTGATCTTCGCCGCATACTACATGCTCCCCATGGTGCAGAAGGTACTCTTCAACGCCCTGGATCGGCCTGAGAACCGGACCATGGAGGATCTCTCCAGCCGGGAGATCACCGTCCTCGCCCCCCTCCTCTTCCTCATGGTGGCCATCGGAGTCTATCCCGCTCCCATCCTGGAGCGGATGGAGCCCGGGGTCACCGCCATCGTGGAATGGGTGGAAGGGGGTTCCTCCGGAGCCCTGATGGAGGCCAGCCGCCCCGGAGATGCCGGGGTCCGGGACCCGGCAGGCGAGGTGGGGATCGAGGCAGAGGGGTTGGCGGACTTCGGGATCCCCGAAGACGTGGCACCTTCCGCACAGATGGGCGAGTTGGGACGCAGCGCGGGAAGGAGTGGGCCGGCGACGGCCCCTGAATTCGGGCCGGAGTCGAGGCCGGGGATGACGACCCACTGGGACCAGGACTGAGACGGGCATGCTACTCGACTTCACCTCACGAGCCGACTACATCTGGGCTCTCCTTCCGGAGATCGTCCTCAGCGTGGCCGGTATGGCCGTTCTCCTTGCCGGAGCCTTCTCCCGGGAACGGGATGCCCCGGTCCCCGGTGACGCCTCGCCCCTGGCCTGGCTCTCCCTGGGCGGCATCCTCCTGGCCGCCATGGCCAACGGATGGCTCTACGGCGTCACTGTGGAGGGAACCGGTGGAATGGTGGCGGTGGACGGCTTCCGCCTCTTCGCCAACTGGATCCTTCTGGCCGGGGCGGGCTTCACCATTTTGGTGTCCTTCCCCTACCTCTCCCGGCAGCGCCTCCAGATCGGGGAGTATTACAGCCTCCTCCTTCTGGCCACGGTGGGGATGATGTTCATGGCCTCGAGCCGGAACCTCATCCTTCTCTTCCTGGGACTGGAGACCATGTCGGTGGCGGCGTACGTCCTCACCGCCTTCCACCGAAGGGACCGTCGGTCCTCTGAAGCGGGCCTGAAGTATTTCATCCTGGGTGCCTTCTCCTCCTCGTTCCTCCTCTACGGCATCGCCCTGACCTGGGGGGCCACCGGCTCGGTCCATCTCCTGGAGATCTCCGCCATGGTGCAGGAGGGAGGAGCCTTCTCCCCCCTCCTCATGGCGGGGCTCGCCCTCCTGATCATCGGATTCGCCTTCAAGGTGGCGGCCGTCCCCTTCCACATGTGGACCCCCGACGTCTACGAGGGAGCGCCAACCCCCTCCACCGCCTTCATGGCGGCTACGGTGAAGGCCGCGTCGTTCATTGCCTTCGCCCGGGTCCTCCTGGAGGCGTTCCCCGCCCTCTACGAGGGGTGGTACCCGGTCCTCTGGTGGCTCGCCGCCCTCACCATGGTGATCCCCAACGTCATCGCCCTGAGCCAGTCCAATGTGAAGCGGATGCTGGCCTACTCGTCGGTGGCCCACGGGGGGTATCTCCTGGTGGCCCTCACCGCCGCCAACGCCATGGCCAGCGCCGGGCTCCTCTTCTACCTCCTGGTCTACACGGTGATGAACATCGGAGCCCTGGCCATCGTCATGATCGTGGCGGGACACGGGGAAGATCGCCTGCAGGTGGAGGACTACTCGGGATTCGGATGGCAGCAGCCCCTCCTGGGGGTGGTCTTCACCATCTTCCTCCTCTCCCTGGCGGGCTTCCCGGGAACGGGGGGCTTCATGGCCAAGATCTTCCTCCTCCAGGGGGCGGTGGAGAGCCAGCTCTGGACCCTGGCCGTGGTCCTGGCCCTGGCCACCGTGGTGTCCTACTACTACTACCTCCGGGTGGCCTGGTACATGTGGATGCGGAGCGCGCCGGAAGGGGCGAGCGTTCCCGGGGTGTGGGCACCGGTCCCGGTGCGCATCGGCCTCCTGGCGGCGGCGGGCCTCCTCCTCTACCTGGGCGTCTTCCCCGGCGGGCTCCTGGACGGGGCATTGGTGGCGTCGGAGGGGATGGGATCCCTTCGGGAGGGACTCCTGGGACTCCGTCCATGAGTCCGGGGGATCTCTTCATGGGTGGGAGGGGTCTCCGATAGGTGCCTCCGATCCATGAAGGGTTCGTCTCCTGACCCCCCAGTCCGAGCCGTCGGTTCCACAATGACACTTTCGCCCCACATCTTCCGGGAATACGACATCCGCGGCATCGTGGGCCGGGACCTCACCCCGGCGCTGGCCGGCGAGGTGGGTCGGGCGTACGGCACGATCCTGGTGTCGCGATGGGGAGGGAAGGGGAGAGAGGTGGAGCGGCCCCGGGTGGTGGTGGGGTGGGACAACCGTCCCACCTCGCCGGCCCTCATGGAGGCCCTGTCCGAGGGACTGGCCGGATCCGGCGTGGATGTGCTGGAGCTGGGCGTGGTTCCCACTCCCGTCACCTGGTGGGCCGAAACGACCCTGGGGGTGGACGGAGCCCTGCAGGTCACCGGATCCCACAACCCACCGGAGTGGAACGGGATCAAGATGACCCTCCTGGGACGGTCCCTATACGGCGATGGGGTCCAGGAGCTTCGGCGACGGATCGAGACCGGGGACCTCGTCCCGGGGCGGGGAACCCGGACCCCCACCCCGATCCTGGACCGGTACGTTGAGGACCTGGTCCCCCGCTTCCACCTCCCCCGTCCCGTCAAGGTGGTGGTGGACTGTGGAAATGGGACCGGGTCGGTGGTGGCCGAACGATTCCTCACCGCGGTGGGAGCCGAGGTCATCCCCCTCTACTGTGAATCCGACGGGACCTTTCCCAACCATCACCCGGATCCCACCGTGGACGAGAACCTGGAGGAGTTGATCCGACAGGTCCGAACGAACGGAGCCGAGGTGGGAATTGCCTTCGATGGGGACGCGGACCGGCTTGGAGTCGTGGATGGGGACGGCCAGGTGATCCGGGGAGATATCCTTCTCCTCATTTTCGGCCTGGACCTCCTGGCGCGGCGGGGCCCTGGCCAGCTCCTCCTCTACGACGTGAAGTGCTCCCAGGTCCTCCCCGAGGTCTATGAGGCCGCCGGGGGGAAGACCATCATGTGGAAGACGGGGCACTCCCTTATGAAGGAGAAGATGCGGGAGACCGGCGCCCCTCTGGCCGGGGAGCTCTCGGGCCACATCTGCTTCGCCGACGACTACCTGGGAATCGACGACGCCCTCTATGCCGCTGCCCGGCTCGTGGAGGTGGTGGCGAACCGCACCCAGTCCCTCTCCCAGCAGGTGGACAGCTTCCCCCGGTTCGTCTCCACCCCCGAACTCCGCCTGGAGGTCCCGGAGGAGGAGAAGGTGGGGATCGTGGAGCGGGCGGTGGCCCATTTCGGGCCGAAGCATCCGGTCATCGACGTGGACGGGGCCCGGATCCTCTTTCCCCATGGTTGGGGGCTTCTCCGGGCCTCCAACACCCAACCCGTCCTGGTGGCCCGCTTCGAGGCCCCTACCGAAGAACAGCTCACGGAGATCCGCACCGAGGTGGAGGACTGGCTCCAGACCCAGGGCGTCCATGCTTGACCGTCTACCGGGCGGACTCCGCGGCGGGAAGATGATCCTTGGCGGATTCCTCCTCTTCCTCCTGGTCCTCCTCCTCCTCCGGTGGTCGGCGGCCATCTATATCGAACACCTCTGGTATGCCGCCGAGGGGGCCACCCGGGTCTTCTGGACCCGGAACGCCTGGGAGTGGGGGGCCCGTATCCTCATCGGTGTGGCCACGGCCCTCCTGGCCTGGGCCAACCTGAGGGTGGTGGCCCGGACCTTCGCGGGAATCCAGATCCGCAGGCGATACGGTGATCTGGTGATCCAGGAGAAGCTCCCGGGCTCGTACGTCCGCTGGGCGCTCTTCGGCGCCTCGATCCTCACCGGCCTCTGGTTCACCGCCGCGGTCCCCCAGGGCACCGGTCTCCAGGCCCTGCTCATGGTCCATGGTCCCGCGGTTGGGGAGGTGGATCCCATTCTGGGTCGGGATCTGGGATTCTACCTCTTCCGCTACCCCGTCCTCCTGGGGCTGGTGAGCTACGGAATGGTGGTCACGGTCTTCTCCGCCGCCCTGGTGGCGGCGGGGTACAGCGCCACCGGGGCCATCTCCTGGGGAGGGGGACGGGTGAGCCTGGGGATTCTCCCCCGAAAGCACCTGGGAATCCTGGCGGCGGCCTTCCTCGTCCTGCTGGGGATCCGTTTCGTCCTGGCACCCTACGGGCTGCTTCTGGACGGGAACTCGGCGGTGCAGGGGATCTTCGGCTATACGGATCAGGAGGCCCGGATCCCGGCCTTCCGCATGACCGCTTTCCTCTGCTTCGCCACAGCCGGCGCTGCCGTCTGGGGGGCACTCCAGGGGCGCCTCATCCCGGCCGCCGCCGGAGCCGGCGCTCTGGTGGTCCTGGGGGTGGGGGTCCTTCAGGTCTACCCCTCCCTCGTGCAGCGCTTCCAGGTCCAGCCCAATGAACTGGCCCGGGAGACGCCCTATATCGAGCATGCGGTGGCGTACACCCGACAGGGGTTCGGCCTGGGGGGACTGGAGCGGGAACGGATGGACTACCGTCCCCCATCGGGGGAGGACTGGTCCCGGGGGCTGGATCGCCTCCAGCGCCTTCCCGTCTGGACCGAGCGCACCCTGCTGGCCACCTTCCGCCAGATCGAAGCGAGGTTCCGCTACTACGAGTTCACCACCGTGGCCTTCGACCGGTATCCCGCCGACGACCGCATGGAGCCGGTGGCTCTGGCGGTCCGGGAGGTGGACCCTACCCAGATCCCCGACCCCAGCTGGCAGAACCTCCACCTCCGGGAACGCTTCATCTCGGGAAATGGCGCCGTGGCGGGGCAGCTCAACCGACGGACGGAGCAGGGTCGTCTTCCCATGTTCCTCACCGCCATCCCCCCGGAGTTCCGGGAGGGGCCGGGAGTGCCCGACGACCTTCGCCTCACCCGACCCCAGGTGTACGTGGGCTCCCGACCCCAGTTCTACGCCGTGGTCACCGAGGACGAAGAGGGCTTCCGGGCCCCGGACGGTGGGCCGGGCATCCCGGGAGAGGACTATCCGGCGGGGATCCCCATGACCTCCTTCGCACGGACCCTGGCGCTGGCCTGGCACTTCCAGGACGCGAATCTCCTCTTTGCCTCCGAGGTCACCCGGGAGAGCCGCTTCCTCTTCCGACGGGACGTGGAGTCCCGGGTGCGGGCTCTCGCACCCTTCCTCTACCTTCCGGAGGCCCCCTACCCGGTGGTGGCCGACGGTCGGGTGGTGTGGATCCTGGAGGGATTCACCCGGAGCCGGTCCTTCCCCCTCTCCCGTAGCCACGAGCTGGGGGCGAGGCAGGAGGCGTCCTACCTCCGGAACAGCGTCAAGATCACCGTGGACGCCGTCACTGGGGAGACGCGCCTCTACGCGGCCGAACCCGGGGATCCCATCCTCCAGGGGTGGAGCCGTGCCTTTCCCGGGCTGATCCGGGAGTTGGACGAACTCTCCCCGGAACTCAGGAAGCACCTTCGCTACTCCCGCTGGCTCCTGGAGGTGCAGACCTCCGTCCTCACCCGGTTCCACCAGGACAGTGCCCCGGTGTTCCACGGTCAACAGGACCGATGGGCCTTGGCCCAGCAACTCTCCGTGGGAAGCAACCCGGTCCCCTACCGTCCCGAGTTCGGGCTTCTCACCCTTCCGGGGGAGACGGAGGAGAGCTTCGTCCTCTCCACCGTCTTCGTCCCTGCCGGACGGCAGAACCTGGCCTCCTTCCTGGCGGCCCGGTGGACCCCGGAAGAGGGACCCGAACTCCGCCTGTGGGATCTACCCCTGGAGGACCAGGTTCCAGGGCCCCGCCAGGTGGAGGCCCTGGTGGAGCAGGACCCTGAGATCTCCCAGCAGTTCTCCCTCTGGCGGCAGGGGGGGAGCCAGGTCTGGACCGGACATCTCCATCTGGTGCCCGTGGGGAACACCCTCCTCTACATGGAGCCCATCTTCCTGGCGGCAGATCTTGACGCCATCCCGGAGATCCGGCGCTTCGTGGTGAGCGACGGCCGGCGGGTGGTCATGGAAACCACCATGGCGGAAGCGGTGCGGGCCCTGGCGATGGGAGAGGGAGCCGCACTGGACGAGGTGGATCTCGACGTCCTGGATGACCCCGACGCCTTACGGATTCCCGACGAGGAGACCGTTCCCCCGGCTCCGCTCCCGGATCCCCCTGCACCGACACCCCCACCCACCTCGCCTGAGGCGCTCCAGCTCCTGGACGAGGCGGAGGAGCGGCTCCGGGCGGGAGACTGGGAGGGATTCGGCAGAAAGCTGGAGGAGTTGCGCTCCCTCCTTCGTCGGCAGGCCGGGGGCTAGACCGCCTTCTCGATCTCAATCAGGGATGATGGGGCCGTCCAGCCCGAAGACCTCCACCATCGACCCCTCCTCGACCTCCGCCCTCCCCTCGGGGAGGACCGCCCAGGCGTGGGTCCGGAGCATGGGCGCGATTCGGAACGACTCCTGACCCGGAAGCACATCCACCCGCGGAGACCCCGATGCGGTGATCTCCACCCGGGCCTTGAGGAATTGACGAAAGGGGAGGGGTTTCCTCCGGGTCTCACCCAGGGGCATCGGCCACCCCCGTTCCGGCCCCAGCCCCCTCAGGGCACGGAGGAGGGGGTGGACGAAGAAGCGGAACCCCACCGCGGCGGAGATGGGGTTTCCAGGAAGTCCGAAGTGGATCGCTCCCCCTGGAAGGACCGCGGCCAGGATGGGCTTCCCGGGGCGAATGGCGGCCCGATGGAAAAGGATCCGTGCGCCCAGACCTTCCAGCGCCTCCGGGACGAAGTCGTACCTCCCCATGGAGACGGCGCCGGTGGAGATCACCAGGCGAGCCCCGGCCTCCACCGCCGCTTCCACCGCCCGGCGGAAGGGGGCCTCGTCATCCCCCAGCGTCTTCCGGGAGAGGACGCAAACGCCCTCGTGCTCCAGGGCCCGGGCCAGGAAGGGCCCGTTGGAGTTCCGGATCCCCCCGGGAGGGAGGGGGACGTGGGGGTCGTCCACCAGTTCGGGCCCGGTGGAGAGGACGGCTGCACCCGGGACCTCCAGGACCGGGATCCGCCCCACCCCCAGCGCCGCCAGTGCCATCACCTCCACCGCCCCGATGCGTCGACCCGGAGCCAGGACCGGATCCCCGGGGAGGAAGTCGGCGCCTGCCGGACGGATGTTCCGGCCGGCGGGCTCCTCGTCCAAGAGCCGGATGGAGGTGACCCTCCCCCCCTCCTCCCGGACCTCCACCCGCTCCACCGGTACCACCGTGTCCAACCCGGAGGGAACCGGCGCGCCCGTCATGATTTCCAATGCCTGCCGAATTCCCCCCTCGACGTCGTCTCCCTGGGCGACGTCGCCCCGTCCTCCAAGGTCTTGGGGGGGGGAGCCGTCCCCCGCCGCCACCCTTCCCACCACCCGCAGCGTCGTCCCGGCGGGAAGCCCTGCCTCGCCTGCCTCCAGGGCAAATCCGTCCATGGCGGAATTGGGGAAGGGGGGGAGAGTGGTGGGGCTCGGGAGATCCCCGGCGGAGAACCGGCCTGCGGCCTGCTCCAGGGATACCTCCTCCCGGGAGAGGGGGCGGGCTTCGGCATGGAGGAGGCGGAGGGCATCGAAGTAGGAGATCATGGCGTTCGCTGAGACCCGGAAGGTTCGGGTGACGGGGAAGGTTCGGGTGCCGCGGAAGTTTCGGGTGACGGGGCGCCTGGGACCTGGAGCTGGAGGGCTTCCATCACCCGGTCCGCCAGGAGGGCAGACCGGCGGGGGTCATCCAGTCCCACAACCGGCGCATGGAACTCACTTCGCAGATCGTCCGTGACCATGGTCAGAAGATGTCCGGGGTCGGTCCCCACGCTCTGATGGAAAGGCTCGGGGTGAGCCGAGGGGCGGAAGACCTCCACCCGGGGGAACCCACTCCCCTTGAATCCCTCCACCACCACCAGATCCACCCCGGCGAAGTGGCGCTTCAGGAGGGCGGCCAGGGGGAGCTCCTCCGCCTCGTCCCATCCTCCCATGAGGGCGTATCCCTCCGGACCCGTGAGGAGAACCGGGTCCGCGCCTCCTTCCTGTCGCAGTCGCCAGGAGTCAGTTCCGGGGGTATCGAGACGGAACCCATGCCCGTGCTTCACGGCCCCCACCCGAAGCCCCCGTTGGCGGAGTTCCCGGACCAGCCCCACGGCCACCCCGGTCTTGCCCGAATCCTTGAAACCCACCACGCAGAGCACGGGGACCGTCACTTCATCCTCGGCGACCCTCCGTTCCATTTCGCCCAGCTCCTCCCGAGTGTTGGCGCTGCCGAGGCGCCAGGGGGCTTCTCCAGGAGGCGCGAGGGGAAGGATCCGCGCCTCCACCGCATCCAGGAGCCCCATGAGGGACCGGTCCACCCCCGGCCCCAGCTCCGGCCCCAGTTCCGGCCCCACTTCTGGCCCCACCCTCGCCTCCACCTCGGGGAGACAGGTCACCGAGAACCAGGCACAGAGGGGCTCACGGAGGAGTGGGTGGGGGGAGCCCCGGAGGTCGCCCGGAATCCCGGGGACGACGGCTCTCGCGCCCGAGGCCTCCGCTTCCACCAGGATGCGCGTCACCAGGGAAGGGGGAACCGCCGGCATGTCACACGCCAGGAGCAGGACCCCTGTCAGCCCCCGGGACCTGGCCTCGTGAAGGGCCGCGTGGAGCCCACCCAGGGGGCCGAGCCCGGGGATCCGGTCGGGGAGGGTGGCCCCGGGGGCCAGCGCCATGACGGCCGGGTGCCCCGTCACCAGCACTACCTCGGGGAACACCCCTTCCAGGAGCCGAAGGGCACGGCGCGCCATGGGCTCACCCTGGAACGAGGCGAGCGCCTTCATTCCCCCGAACCGCCGGCTCTCGCCGCCGGCCAACACGACTCCCAGCGTCGCGCCCTTTAGGGCTTCCGGGCCTGCGGAACCCCGCCTCATCCCTTCATCCCCCCGCCTTCGGGGGTGACCGGTGGGGAGCCTCGCCCATCCCCCTCCGCCCCGGCTTCCCCCGCCTCCGCTACCCGCTCCATGCCGGTGTAGACGTTGAATCCCCGTTCACTGAGGAAGCCCACCAGGGTCATCCCGAACCGCCGGGCCAGGTCCACCGCCAGGCTGGAGGGGGCACCGACCGCCGCCACGGCCGGGATTCCCGCCGCCAGGGCCTTCTGGAGGATCTCGAAGGACGCACGGCCGCTCACCAGTAGGAGTCCCTCCTCCGGCGGTACGGTGCCCGCGAGGAGGACGTGACCCACGATGCGGTCCACGGCGTTGTGACGCCCCACATCCTCCCTGAGGACCCGAAAGCTCCCGTCGGACGCCACCAGCGCCGCTGCGTGGATCCCGCCGGTGCGCTGGAACACCCCCTGCCCCTCACGGAGGGCCTGGGGAAGCTGCTTCAGCACCCGAGGCTCCATGCGAACGCCGGAGCCGGCAGGGAAGGGGACGCACCCCTTCACCTCCACGGCGTCCAGCGAGGCCTTCCCGCAGACGCCGCATGACGAGGTGGTGTAGAAGTTCCGGTTCAGGAGGGCCGGGTCGAAGGAGACCCCCTCCCGCAGGGCCACCGAGACGACGTTGTATTCCTGGGTCTCGGGTCCGGTGCAGTAGGAGATGGTCCGGATCTCGTCCCGGGACCGGATGAGCCCCTCGGAGAAGAGAAACCCGGCCGCCAACTCGAAGTCGTCCCCCGGGGTACGCATGGTCACGGCCACCGGATGGACGGCGGGCGCACCGGACGCTCCCACCACCTCCAGCCGGATCTCCAGGGGCTCCTCCACCGCCACCCGGTCCCGGACAAGCCCCCGGTCCTCACCCCGGCGGCGATCCACCTCCACCACCTCGGATCCCCGACGCGGGACGATCATGGCGCGATCCTCCTGAGCGGGGGGGGCGGGGGGGGCGCGGGGGGACTCCCCCCCCCGACCCGGGGNTTCCCGGCC
>SL_3KL_010_SEDDRAFT_10000893_pt1 | contig 26291 bp, 27 predicted proteins | sample SodLakKL_010_SED_2_FD_10381 | JGI IMG/M metagenome (IMG submission 10381) | reverse complement strand
GCCGAACCAACCGCCGACGACTGATGCTGTGCCTCTGCGTGATGCGCTCCTCGTTTCGACAGTAGTCACGCCGGGGGATCTCTCGCCAAGACGCCAAGCACGCAAAGAAAGGCAGGTCGCTCGGCGTTCCTGGCGGCTGGCGAGACTTCACCCGCGACGTATTACCCGACCGCCGTGCGAAGAAATCTCGCAGAGACGCGGGGCTCGCAGAGGAATCGCACTTGTGTATTCTCTGCGTGCCCCGCGCCTCTGCGAGAGCCTTTTCGCACCGCGATGATCGGAATCGATACCGAGAAACCCTCAGCAAGGCACCAAGAACGCGAAGCAATATTTCTTGTTTGCGTGCTTGGCGTCTTGGCGTCTTGGCGAGATTCCTTTTTCCCTGCCGCTTCAGGAAGCCCGGGCAATGGGAAGTTCGACGGGCGCGTCGGCCTCGACCTTGTCCTCCGGGCGGAACCACTGCAACTGGCGATGCAGGCTGACGACTTCGCCGATGATGACGAGTGTCGGTGCACGCACGTCGTGCTGTTCGATCAGGTCGGGCAGCGTGGCCAGGGTGCCCACGTAGACCTTCTGCTCGGGCAGCGTGCCCTGCTGCACCAGCGCCGCCGGGGTGTCGGCACCGCGGCCGTGGGCAATGAGCCGAGCGCACAGCGTCCGCAGACCGGACAACCCCATGTAGACGGCCAGCGTCTGCCGCTTGCGGGCGAGTGTCGGCCAGTCGAGATCGAGGCTGCCGTCGCGCAGGTGGCCGGTGACGAACTGCACGGCCTGGGCGTGATCCCGGTGCGTCAGGGGAATGCCCGCATAGGCCGCGCAGCCGGCGGCGGCGGTAACGCCCGGCACGACCTGGAAGGGTATGCCCGCCGCCATCAGCTCGCCGATCTCCTCGCCACCGCGGCCAAAGATGAAGGGGTCGCCGCCCTTGAGCCGAACCACACGCTTGCCGGCCCGTGCCAGGCGGATGAGTTCGGCATTGATGCGGTCCTGCGTCAAGTGGTGCTGCGAACGCTGCTTGCCGACGTAATGCTTCTCCGCGTCGCGCCGGCAGAGCTCAAGCACGGGGGCNGATACGAGGCGATCGTAGAGCACCACGTCAGCCTCCTGCATGAGCCGCAGGGCGCGGAAGGTCAGCAGATCGGGATCGCCCGGCCCGGCGCCCACGAGCGCCACGTCGCCGACGGCCGGCGGCCCGGCATCCGGGTGCCGGATTTCGGCATCCAGGCGCGCGGCGGCCTCCGTGTCGCGGCCGGCATAGACGAGATCGGCCACCGGGCCCTCGAGAATGCGCTCCCAGAACTTGCGGCGTTCATCGACGGTGGCGAAGCGCGCCTTGACGCGATCGCGGAAGCGGGCCGCCAGCGTGGCCAGCGAACCGTAGCTGGCCGGCAACGTGGCTTCCAGCCAGGCGCGCAGCCGCCGCGCCATGACCGGCGCGACACCGCCGGAGGAGATGGCGATCTGGATCGGCGAGCGATCGACCATTGCCGGCGTGATGACGCTGCACAGCGGCGTGTTGTCGACCACGTTCACCGGGATACCCAGGCGCTGGCAGTGCGCCGAAATGCGTTCATGCAGGCCTTCGTCATCGCTCGCCGCGATGACCAGTACCGCACCGGCGACGTCTCCGGCGACGAATTCGCGCCCGACATGCTCGATCTCGCCGGCCTGCCGGCGAGATCGGAGCTCATCGTTGAGTGTGGGCGCCACGACGACCACCCGGGCACCGGCCGAGGTGACCAGATCGGCCTTGCGCGCGGCGACTTCACCACCGCCGACGATCAGCACACGCCGACCGCGAAGATCCATGAACACGGGATAGAACTGCATTGCCGTTCCGGTGAGAGACCTGCCTGATGCGATTATCCCAGAGGCCATCGACCCCGACAGGGCCGATTATTCATGAGCTTATACCGCCCTCGGCACACCCATGCCCGCGCCGCCCGCGGGGTGCTACACTGCGAGCGCAACCTCCGTGACAGCGGGTACCGCCGATGTCCGCCAGCCACAACCCGACCGATGAGCTCGGCCGCGGCCTGCGTGACCTGCGCATCTCCGTGACCGACCGCTGCAACTTCCGCTGCACCTACTGCATGCCGAAGGAGCAGTTCGGAGCCGACCACGACTTTCTGCCGCGCGCCTCGCTGCTCGATTTCGACGAGATCGAACGCCTTGTGCGCCGCTTCGCCGCCCACGGCGTGCGCAAGGTCCGCCTGACCGGCGGCGAGCCGATGGTGCGGCCGAAGCTGGAACACCTGGTCGAACGCATCGCCGGGATCGACGGCATCGACGACATCGCCCTGACGACCAACGGCTCACTGCTCACGGCGGCCCGCGCCCGTGCGCTGGCGGACGCCGGCCTGACGCGCATGACCGTAAGCCTCGACGCGCTCGAGGATCGCGTGTTCATGGCCGTCAACGACGTCGGCTTCCCGGTCGCCAAGGTACTCGAGGGCATCGAGAATGCAGCCGCTGCCGGCCTCGGACCGGTGAAGGTCAACGCCGTGATCAAGCGTGGCGCCAATGACGACCAGATCCTGCCGATGGCCGGCTACTTCCGGGGCAGCGGCCACATCCTGCGCTTCATCGAGTTCATGGACGTCGGCACCACCAACGGCTGGCGCCTCGATGACGTGGTTTCGGCGCGCGAGATCCGTGACCGCATTGATGCCGTGTTCCCGCTGGAGACGATGCAGCCGAATTATCCGGGGGAAGTCGCCCGTCGCTGGCGCTACCGGGATGGCACCGGCGAGATCGGCCTGATCGCCTCCGTCACCCAGCCCTTCTGCCGCGGCTGCACCCGTGCCCGCCTGTCGGCGGAGGGGGCGCTCTATACCTGCCTGTTCGCCGGCGTCGGCACCGATCTGCGCGGCTTGTTGCGCTCCGGCCTCGATGACGCGCGGCTCGACGAGGAAATCCGCGCCATCTGGACCGGTCGCGCCGACCGCTATTCCGAGCTGCGCTCGGAGGCCACCGTGCCGCTGAAGAAGGTGGAAATGTCCTACATCGGGGGGTGATACCCGCGCCACCGGGCAGATGTTGACAGCGGCGCCGATTCGCGCATCCTTGGAATGACAGGGGCCCGGGGCAACGTGGCCCGGTTCAGCAGCGGGCCGGAAGTCCGCGCCGTGTGACGGCCGAATGGAGCAGACCGCCATGAAACTTTCCCGCATTCTGCAGCACAAGGGAGGCACCGTTTTCACGGTCCGCCCGGAACGCCCGATCCTCGAAGTGGTTGTGGAGCTCGAGCAGCGCCGCATCGGCGCCGTCGTCGTGGCCGATGACAAGGGCGCGATGGTGGGAATCCTGTCCGAACGCGACATCGTCCACGCCCTCGCCGACAAGGGTACCGACCTCAGCCGGCTGACGGCTGCCGACCTGATGACTGCCGACGTCCAGACCTGTACGCCGGACCACGATGTCGATCATGTCATGCGCAAGATGACGGCGGGCGCCTTCCGTCATGTGCCGATTCTCGACGAGGGCCGCCTGGTCGGGATCATCTCCATCGGGGATGTCGTGCGCGCACGCATCGACGAACTCGAGAACGAGCGGGCCGAACTGCAGCGCTATATCGCGGGCTGAGATCCGCTCCATCCGCCTTGCCGGGCGCGGACCGCCCCGTACCGGGCCCACGCAGCCCGCAGGTGACCGCTGCGCGGCGATTCCGTTAGAATTAGACTCATTCTAAATCCGTGCAGGCCGCGATCGCTGCGGCGGCACGCTACCGGAGCCGGCTCAGGTATCGCCCGACGACGCGCGCCTGCCTGCCGACACCCTTGCCGGAAACCCTACGGGACAGACCCTGTGATGGATGCCACGGCAGCGCAACTTGCGGTTTCCATCCGCGATCTGAGTGCTGCATACGATGATGTGCCGGTGCTCGCCGATGTCGATCTCGACATCCCCCGCGGTCAGTTGGTGACCTTTGTCGGGCCGAACGGGGCCGGCAAGTCCACGCTGTTCAAGGTCCTGGTGGGCATTGTCAGCCCGCGCTCGGGCACGGTGCAGATCCTTGGTGGCGAGGCCGAGCGCGCCCGCGTGCGCGGCGACATCGCCTACATGCCGCAGCAGGAGCAGATCGACTGGGACTTCCCGGCATCGGTCCGCGACGTGGTGATGACCGCCCGCTACACGCGCATGATCACCGAGGGTGGACCACGCCGCTTCCTGCCGACACGCTTTGCCGCCCCCCACCATCACACGGCCGTCGCGGCAGCACTCGCCGATGTCGACATGACACCGATGGCCGAGCGCGCCATTGGCGCCCTGTCCGGTGGCCAGCAAAAACGCACACTGCTGGCCCGGGTTCTCGCCCAGGACGCCGCCATCCTGCTGCTGGACGAGCCCTTGACCGGTGTCGACCGCGACAGCGAGCGCCTGATCATGCAGGTGCTGCAGCGCGAGCGTGATCGCGGCCGCACCGTGATCACGGTCACCCACGACCTGGCCAGCGCACGCACGCACGCCGATCATGTCGTGCTGCTGAACCGTTCCGTCGTCGCCTCCGGACCACGCGACGAGATGCTGACCGACGAAATGCTGACGCGCACGGCGACCGCACGCTGGATGTCGTCGCAAGACACGTCACGCGCGGCGGATGCGGCGTCCGGCCATGGCACGAAGGAGTCATCGCGGTGATGGAGGCCCTGCTCGCATTCGGCATCACCATCGTCGACGCTCTGATTGCCGCACTGATGGCCATCATCCAGCTCCTGCCGGGGCCAGTCTCCGACCCCTTCCGCTACGGCTTCATGCAGCGCGGCCTGCTGACCGCCATCACCGTCGGTGGTGTCTGCGGGGTGCTGTCGTGCTATGTGATTCTCAAGCGCTGGTCCCTGCTCGGTGACGCGATCTCACACGCCGTCCTGCCCGGTGTGGCGATCGCCTACCTGCTCGGCTGGCCCTTCTTCATCGGTGCCTTCGTGACCGGTGCGCTGACCTCGGTCGGCATCGGCTTCATCGAACGCCACACCCGCATCAAGCCGGACGCGGCGATGGGCCTGATGTTCACCGCGGCCTTCGCCCTCGGCATCGTCATCATCAGCCAGATCGCCACCTCGACGCATCTGATGCACATCCTCTTCGGCAACGTGCTGGGCGTGCGCTACCCGGCGCTGGTACTCACCCTGATGGCGGGCCTCATCACGCTCGGCGCGGTCTTCCTCTACTACAAGCAGCTCTTTCTCTACACCTTCGACCCCGTGCAGGCGCGCGCCATGGGTATGCATACCGGCGTCATACACTACGGCCTGATCCTGCTGCTGACGCTGACGATCGTCGCCAGCCTGGAGACGGTCGGCATCATCCTGGTCGTCGCCATGCTGGTCACGCCCGGTGCCACGGCCTACCTGCTGGTCAACAGCCTGCCGCTGATGATCGGAGTCTCCGCCACCATCGGCGTGCTCTCCGCCGTCGTCGGTCTCTACCTCTCCTTCGTGTTCAACGTCGCCTCCGGCGGCACCATCGTGCTGGTGGCCAGTGGCTTCTTCATCCTGGCGCTGCTGTTCTCGCCACGCCAGGGCCTGTTGCGCCGCTGGTGGACACGGCATCGGGCCCGCACCGCTCTCTGAAGGAACGGTCGCACAGCAGCACTTTGCCTACTCGGGAACGTCCTGCTCGCGCTCGTGCTGTTGCAGGTGCCACATGTGTGCATACACCCCGCCGCGCGCGAGCAGATCGCCGTGCGTTCCGCGTTCCACGATGCGTCCGTGGTCGAGGACAAGGATCTCGTCCGCGTCCACGACGGTTGACAGTCGATGCGCGATTGCCAGCGTGGTCGCGGACCGGGCAACGCGATTGAGGGCCTCGAGAATGGCCCCCTCGGAGCGAGAATCGAGGCTGGAGGTGGCTTCGTCGAAGACCAGAATCGGCGGATTCTTGAGGATGGCGCGGGCAATGGCGACGCGCTGCTTCTCGCCACCCGACAGCTTGAGACCACGCTCGCCCACCACCGTATCGTAGCCCGCCGGCAGGCTCTCGATGAAGGCGTGAATGTCCGCCAGCCGCGCGGCTTCTTCGATGTCGGCCTGCGTGGCGTCGGCACGGGCATAGCCGATGTTGTAGGCCAGCGTATCGTTGAACAGCACGGTGTCCTGCGGAACCATCCCGATGGCCGCCCGCACGCTCGCCTGCGTGGATCCGCGTATGTCCTGGCCATCGATCAGAATGCGCCCGGCGTCCGGATCCCAGAAGCGGAACAGCAGCCGCGCCAGTGTGGACTTGCCGGATCCGGACGGCCCGACGACGGCGACCTTGCCGCCGGGCGGGATCTCGAAGTCGACATCGTGAAGGATATTGCGCTGCGCCGAGTAACCGAAGCCCACATGCTCGAACCGGACCCGTCCCTGCGCCACGGCCAGTGGCGAGGCATCCGGCGCATCGCGCACACCAGCGGGCGTATCCAGCAGCCGAAAGACGAGATCCATGTCCACCAGCGCGTAACGCAGCTCGCGATAGACACTGCCGAGCACGTTCAGCGGCACGAACATCTGCAGGAGCAGTGCATTCACCAGCACGAGGTCACCGATGCTCATGGTCCCGTCCATGACTCCGAGCACCGCCTGCACCATGATGCCGGTCACCGCGACGGCAATGATCGCGCTCTGGCCGAAATTGAGCATCCCCATCGACGTCTGGGTGCGTACCCCCGCATCCGTCCATTGCTGGAGGGTGTGGCCGTAGGCCTCGAGTTCATGGCGCTCATTGCCGAACTGCTTGACCGTCTCGTAGTTGAGCAGGCTGTCAATGGCGCGATCGTTCGCCTGCGATTCGAGGGCGTTCATCTGCCGCCGATGCTCGATCCGCCAGTTGGTCACCCACAGCGTGAAGGCAATGTAGATCGCCACCGCGATCAGGGTCGTCGCGACAAAGGACCAGTGGTAACTGACCAGCAGGATGATGGCGACAAGCAGGAACTCGGCCGCGGTGGGAATGAGGCTGAAGACCAGGTAGTTGAGAATGCTGGAAACACTGCGCGTGCCGCGCGCGAGATCCCGCGATACGGCCCCGGTACGCCGGCCCAGGTGCCAGTCCAGCGACAGCTGGTGCAAATGCGCCAGGACCGTGGTCGACAGCGACTGCATGGCCGCATAGCGCACGCGCGCGAACAGTGCGTCGCGCAGTTCGGTAAAACCGGCGTTGGCCAGGCGCAAGGCGCCGTAGGCCGCCAGCAGGGCCAGCGGCACGGCCAGCGCGAGATCGGCCGGCCGGCCCTCCAGGGCATCGATGATCTGCTTGAGAATCAGCGGTACACCGACGACGGCGAGCTTGGCCGCCATCAGCGCGGTCAGCGCCAGCGCGATGCGGCCTCGCCAGGGGCGCAGATAGCCCAGCATGCGCAGGAGATTGGCCCGGTCGGTACGCGCACCTACGGGCGCATCGTCGCGCAGATCGCGGCTCTGCATGAGTCAGTGGGTCACGTGCGGGGCAACCGGATCACGCCGGCTCGGCACGGGCCACCGCAGGCAGGTCCTCTACCTGCGCCAGCGCCGCTTCGATCACCTCGACACCACCGCGACGCGCCGCCCCTTCGGCCAGGGTACGGCGCCAGCCGCGGGCACCCGGACAGCCGCTGAACACGCCGCTCATGTGGCGGGTCATGTGGTGCAGTGGCACGCCCTCGGCCAGGCGGGCCCGGACGTAGGGCAGATAGGCCCGCACCACGTCCGCCCGGCTGCGACCGGTACCCGCCGCACCCCAGAGCCGGGCATCGGCCGCGGCCAGCAACCACGGGTCGGCATAGACCGCGCGGCCCAGCATGCAGCCATCGACGTGATGCAAATGGCGCTCGACCTCCGTCAGTGTGCGGATGCCACCGTTCAGTACGATCTCCAGATTGGGGAAATCGCGCTTCAGCCGGTAGACGCGCTCGTGGTCCAGCGGCGGGATCTCGCGATTCTCCTTCGGCGACAGCCCCTGCAGCCAGGCCTTGCGGGCATGCACGGCGAGGCTGGCGATGCCGGCCTCGACCACCGGCTCGACGAAACCCACGAGATCAGCATAGCGGTCACGGTCATCGATGCCGATCCGGGTCTTCACCGTTACCGGGATATCCACCGCACGACGCATTGCCCGCACACACTCGGCGACCGTATCGGGCGCCGCCATCAGGCACGCGCCGAAGGCGCCGGAGCGCACACGATCGCTGGGGCAGCCGACATTGATGTTGACCTCGGCGTAGCCGTGATCCTCGGCCATGCGTGCCGCCGCCGCCATTTCCGCCGGTTCACTGCCACCCACCTGCAGCGCCAGGGGGTGTTCAAATGCGTCGTATGCCAGCAAGCCGGCCGCGTCGCCGTGGATCAGCGCACGCGCCGTGATCATTTCCGTGTAGAGCAGCGTGCGCGCCGTGATCAACCGCATCAGATAGCGCTGATGGCGATCGGTGCAGTCCATCATCGGTGCAACGCTGAGTCTGCGATCAAGGGTCATGCCGGCTCCTCCGGCGGTGATGATAGCAATTGGCGCCGCCGACAGGCCGCAAGACATCAGGGTCACAGCGGGCCTCAGGTCTCCTCGATACTGAAGCCGGGGTCGAGTGGCGCCTTCGACAGACACTCCGGCTGTCCGTCCGTCACCAGGCTGGTGCGGCCGAGGGTCATCGCGAGACCGGCATCGCTGTCGGCGATGATCATGTGGCAGAACACGGTCATGCCCGGCTCGAACTCGACCGGGTTGCCGGAGTACAGCATCGGCCAGTCCATCCAGTTCGGCGCGAAGGTCGTACCCAGCGAGTAGCCGCAGGCGTTGAGGCGATGGTTCTGCAGGCCGGCGCGGTCCATGACGTCGGCGTGGGCCGCAAAGGCCTCGCCATAGGTGTTGCCCGGTACCAGTCGCTCCTCCACGGCCAGCAGGGCATCCCGCGCCGCGCGATAGAGATCCTTCTGCCGCTGGGGCACATCACCGATCGCGATCGTGCGCATCATCGCCGCATGATAGCGATGATAGACACCCGCCCATTCCAGCGTCAGCTGGTCATCCGCATCGAGATGGCGGCGACCGGTCTGGTAGCGGCACAGCAGCGCATGATTGCCCGAGCCGATAATGAACTCGTTGCCCGAATAGTCGCCGCCACCGGAGAAGACCGCGCCCTGCATCGCGGCGAGAATGTCACCCTCGAAGGCGCCCGGCCGGATCAGTGGCCAGGCGGCCGCGAGGGCATCGTCGCCGAGTTCGCCGGCACGGCGGACGTACTCGATCTCCGCCGGACTCTTGACCACTCGCAGGCGGCTCACCAGGGTCGACGCGTCCTCCAGGCGGGCGTAGTTGGCGAGGCCCTCGTCCAGTCGACGCCCGTTGCGCGCCGTCAGACCGTAGGCTTCGTACTCCACCCCGAGACGCTGGTTCGCCAGCCCGAAGTCGTCCAGTACCGCCTTCAGGTCATCGACCGGGTTGCCGCCCTCGCGATCGACCCAGATGCGGATATCCTCGATGTTCGAGGTCAACTGCGCCTGGCGCAGGTCGGGGGCCCGCGTGAGCAGGGCCATGCGACCATCCGCGCGCAGCACCAGGCACTGGAAGAACACGTACCCGAAGGTGTCGAAACCGGTCAGCCAGTACATGCTCTCCTGGCGAAAGCACAGCAGGGCATCCAGACCCGCCTGCTGCATCGCTTCACAGGTGCGGGCCACGCGGCCGGAGAACTCCTCGGCGGTAAAGTGCAGGGCCATGGCTACTCCTCAGGTATCGAGAACGGTTTCAATCTGATCCAGAATCGCGAGGTTGCTGGATGTAACGTCGCAATCCATGCACCACTTGATCGGATCGGCACACTCTGCGGCGCGGAGATTCGTGCACGACAGGAACAGGCGATCACGCGCAACCAGGTTCTGGGCGTGATCGAGGACGAACTGCGTGATCTCGGCCGGGGTCAACCGGCCGACCGCGACATCGTCATCGTACCCCATGCAGCCGGCATCGTTCAGCGTCACGCCGGCGGCCCTGAGGCTGGCCAGCATGCTCTCATGCACCGGGCGGATGTAGGGCGTCATGACATGCACGCGCCCCGCACCGGCCGCGAGCAGTCTACGGGTGACACTGTCGAAGGCGGACACAATGGGGCAGTCGAACTCGCTTGCCAGCCAGGCGCGGAACGCCCTCTCGCCCTCGATGCCGCGGATCGCCCCGGCCGACGTGCAGCCGAACACCACGATGTCCGGGCGGATCGGCCGCAGGTAGGCAACGGCCCGCGGCACCTCATTGCGCAGCATTGCCTCCTCGGCATCGACGGTGACCTCACTCAGCCAGACCCGCGCGCTATGAATCGAAAACCCGCGTGCCTGCAGGTTGCGCTGGAGATCCGCCTCGAGTGTCGTGTCCGTATGCGGGATGATCAGCCCGACCCGCTTCATGCCCCTGCCCCTTCGGGTCCGAGCCCATCCATCACGGCAAAATGTGGGTGCCACTGCTGACAGCGAGGCCCGGCGACCCGGGCGTCATACGTGCCGTGGCCCGCCACGCCGACAATCGACGGTGCACGGACCTGTGGGATACGCACTCACCCCAGACTAATTGTACAGTCGTTCAAAACAAAGCGACACGCCGCTCTTGTGAAACGATTGCACCGCATGGAATGATGAGGGTAATTGATCAAGAGATATTATCACTTTTCAGCCACGAGGTAGGCGATCCACGAGGCGTGATCGGGGATCTCCTCGGTTTCGTCGAAGCGATCAATGGGCTCGTCGGTTTCCTCGTCGAAGGCCTGCACATAAAGGCGGGTGCGGCGAAAGCCGACTTCAGCAAGCAGCTCGCGCAGTTCCTTCGCGCCCCACAGGCGCCAGTTGTAGCTGAAGGCCCGGCGCAGCTTTGATCCATCCGGGAAGTGGAAGTGGATGAAACACACCATTTCCGCGGCGAGCGGGTTGTAGGCCGCCTGCTCCCAGACATAGGTGAAACCGCCCATGTCGGTCTTCTCGCGCTGACAGCGGTGCGCCTCGAAACCGCCGAAGGCATCGAGAAAGAGCAGGCCGTCATCGACCAGCGACCGATGACAGGTCTCGAAATACCGCTTCATGTCGGCGCGTTCCTGGAAGAACCAGTAGCTGAAGTTGAACGCCTGCACGATGTCGAACGTACCGGCATCGACCGTCAGCACGTCTTCGGGCAGGAGATCGATGCGCTGCTTCTGTTCGGCCGTCAGGGGCGCGATGTTGTGCTCCCACGCCCAGGTCAGGACTTCCGGATCGATATCGACCCCCACCGCTTCATGCCCGGGATCGCGCGTGACCCACTCGACGGCCGATTGTGCCGTGCCGCAGAAATCCTCGCGAATGCGCCGCGGGTGCCGCCCGCGGATGTCGGCAAAGCGCCCGGCCACGAAGTCGAGTTCGAATTCGACGCCCTGCACGGCCTCCTGGTAGAGCTCGTGCGGATCGGCGAGCTCGGCGAGTGTCGGCTCCTTCTTGCCACGTTTCGCAGCCATGAACGTCAGCTCCTTGTCAGCTCTTCACGCCCACGCCACGATTGAGCAGCATGAGTGCTGCCGTGCCGAGGACGGCGATGAACCCGAGAATGATCACGAGTGCCACAACCACGGGGATGTCGGAGACACCGAGGAACCCGTAGCGGAAGGCATTCACCATGTAGAGAATGGGATTGGCCAGGGAGGCACCCTGCCAGAAGGGGTCGAGCAGCGTGATCGAGTAGAACACGCCCCCGAGATAGGTCAGCGGCGTCAGCACGAACGTGGGCACGATGCTGATGTCGTCGAAGCTGCGCGCGAACAGCGCGTTGAGGAAGCCGCCCAGGGAAAAGACCGTCGCCGTGAGAATCGCGATGAGCAGCGTCATCAGCGGATTGGCGACCGAAAGTTCGGTGAATAAGGAGGCGACGATCGTCACCAGCAACCCGACGACCAGGCCCCGGGCGACGCCACCGGTGACATAACCGGCAACGATCAGCCAGTTGGGTACGGGTGCTACCAGCATTTCCTCGATGTGGCGCTGGAACTTGGTGCCATAGAAGGACGAAACCACGTTGCCGTACGAGTTCGTGATGATCGCCAGCATGATCACGCCCGGGATGATGTAATCCATGTAGGCATAGCCGTCCATCTCCCCGACCCGGCGGCCGATCAGGCCACCGAAGATCAGCAGGTAGAGGGCAGTGGTGATCCCGGACGGCAGGATGGTCTGCACCCAGATGCGCGAGAACCGCGTGATTTCCTTGATCACGATGGTCTGAAATGCGACCCAGTTGCGCTGCCAGTGGCGGGGCATGATCAGCGATTTCCGGTTCAGGCGGCGCTCTCGCGCCGCTGGTCCTCGACCAGGCGGAGAAAGAACTCTTCCAGTCGATTGGTCTTGTTGCGCATGCTCAGGACCTCGATGCCCTGCTCGGAGAGTGCCGCGAACAGGCGATTGATCCCGAGATCCCTGGGCACGTCCACTTCCAGTCCGCCATCGGCTCGCCGCCTGAGTTCGTAGCCCTCGACCGGTTCCAGGCTGTCGAATTCACCCCGCACCGTCAGCACGAAGGTCTCCCGGTTGAGCTTGTGCAGGAGCTGGGACACGGTCCCGTACTCCACGATCTCGCCATGATTGATCACCGCCACGTTGCGGCAGAGCATCTCGGCCTCTTCCAGGTAGTGCGTGGTCAGGATAATGGTCACGCCACGCCGATTGATGTCCTCGAGGAAGCGCCACATGGAGCGCCGGATCTCGATGTCGACGCCGGCAGTGGGCTCGTCCAGGATCAGCAGCTTCGGCTCATGCACGAGCGCACGGGCGATCATCAGCCGCCGCTTCATGCCCCCGGAGAGCTGGCGCGAAACCGAGGTGCGCTTCTCCCAGAGGCCCAGTTGCTTGAGATATTTCTCCGCGCGCTGGATGGCCAGTCGGCGCGGGATGCCGTAATACCCCGCCTGGTTCACCACGATCTGATGAACCGTCTCGAACTGATTGAAATTGATCTCCTGAGGGACCAGTCCGATGCAGGCCTTGGCATCAGCGGTTTCGCGATCGAGATCGTGACCGAACACGGTCACGCTGCCCGCCGACTTGTTCACCAGCGAACTGATGATGCCGATGGCGGTCGACTTGCCGGCGCCGTTGGGCCCGAGGAGCGCGCAGAACTCCCCTTCGGCCACATCGAGATCGATGCCACGCAGTGCGACGACCCCATTGGGGTAGACCTTCTCGAGATTACGAATCGACAATGCGTTCATCAGAATACAGCGGGCAGGCGCCTTGAGGCGCCGAGAGTGTACGCGATCGCGGCCGGCGGAGTAAGTGGCCGCTACCACGGGCAATGGTTCGTTGCCGGCCGCCGAGCGGATCTGGCGGCGATTTCCCGTCAACCGGCGTTGCGATTGCGCTGCCAGAGCACCTCGCTGCCGCCTTCGAGGCGGGCCAGGACCCGACCGAACACGAACAGCAGGTCGGAAAGGCGGTTGAGATAGGCCAATGCCTGCGGATTGATCGCCTCCAGCCGCGCCAGCGTGTGCACACGGCGTTCCGCCCGCCTGCACACCGTGCGCGCGAGATGGCACGTCGCGGCAGCGTGCCCGCCACCGGGCAGAATGAAGTCCTTGAGCGGAGGCAGGTCCGCATTGTGGGTATCGAGGACCTCTTCGAGCCAGCGCACGCGGGCCTCATCGATCACGGTATACCCGGGCACACAGAGCTCGCCGCCGAGGTCGAACAGGTTGTGCTGCACTTCGACCAGAGGGGACGACAGGGACTCCGGCATCGGATGCGCGAGCAGCATGCCGACCGTGCAGTTGAGCTCGTCCACCGTGCCGTAGGCCTCCACACGGGCGGCATCCTTGTCCGTGCGCGAACCGTCGCCCAGCCCCGTGGTCCCGGCGTCACCGGTGCGCGTGTAGATTTTCGACAGGCGATGGCCCATGACTCCGACTCCACGTGTACAGCCGGCATATTGTGCGCTTGCGCATGTTCTGGCACAACATGTCGGTGAGCACCTGCTGGCGGCGCCATTGCGGCCCCGCCCGGCGCGCAGGCCGCTGGACCGGCCTTGCGCGGCGCGGGCGCGCTTGGGGGCGGGCTCTGTGTGGCGTATAATCGTGGCCGTTTTCTTGCATGCAGAAGCCTGCCCACAGCGGGTTCGGGAGCGGCGAGGATGGCCATCGAGCGAGTCATTCAGGCCTTCGACATGATGCCGAACTGGCAGGAACGCTACCGCCTGATCATCGACATGGGGCGGAAGCTCCCGCCCATGGCCGAGGAAGACAAGGTGGACGACAACCTGCTCGAGGGATGTCTCAGCCAGGTCTGGATGACGGCCGAACTCGACGATTCGGAACAGCCACCCGTGCTGCGCATCAACGCGGACAGCGACTCGCAGATCGTGCGCGGCCTCATCGCCATCGTCTTCGAGGTCTTCAACAATCGCCCGCCGGACGAGATCCTCGCGACGGACGTCGATGCCGTGTTCGAACAGCTGCAGCTCGAGCAGCACATCTCCCCCGGGCGCCGTAACGGGCTGTCCTCGATGGTCCGCCGTGTGCGCGAACTCGCGCACATGGAGGCGGCCGCGTGACCCTACGCACCAGCGGATGGCTCACCATCGCCGCGGCACTCTTGCTTGCCGTGTCCGCACCGACCTCCGCGGCCGACCCGATCCGCATCAGCTGGACGCCCTGGGCGGACGGCATGTTCGTGACCCGACTTGCCGAGCGCATCATTTCCGAGCGCATCGACCACCCCGTCGAACTCGTGGAAGCACCCATTTCCGAACAATATCAGGGCATTGCGGCAGGACGTATCGACGCCATGCTCATGTCCTGGCAACCGGAAACCCACGCTCCCTACATGCGCCGGATCAGCGATCGCGTGGAACATCTCGGCGTCCTCTACGATGGCGCCCGTCTCGGCTGGGCAGTACCCGACTATGTTCCGAGCGAGGAGATCGCCTCGATTGCCGATCTCGCCGCACAGGCCGAACGTTTCGGGGGGCAGATTACCGGCATTGATCCGGATGCCGGCCTTACCCGCCTGTCCCGTCAGGCGCTCAACCGCTACGACCTCGATGACTACGAGTTGACGACATCCAGCGGTCCGGACATGGCCGAGCGCCTGCGCGAAGCCACCGAGGCCGGCGAATGGATTGTCGTCACGGCATGGAATCCGCACTGGATCTTCGCCGCCTTCGATCTGCGCTATCTGGACGACCCGCGAGCCATCCTGGGTGGCGCGGAACGGGTCCAGGTGCTGGCGCGCCCCGGCTTCTACGCCGATCACCCCGCCGCCGCCCGCATGCTGGCGCGCATGTATCTCGACCTCGACACGCTCGAGGCGGCCCTGCTCCAGGTCGAGCGTTTCGGCCACGACGCAGCCGTGGACCACTACATGGAGGCACACGACGACCAGATCGACTACTGGGTCAACGGCGCCTCCGCCAATCCGTGAATCCCCCGACGAGCGGAACTTGCCTCCAGGCGCCCCGTTCTGACCCCGCCGCGCCACCCTCCGCGCTGACGCAACTACTTGCCTTGTTGCGGTTTTTCAGCGCGTGACATAATCCTCCGCCGGCCCGCGAGGCTGCGCGCAGCGCCATCCGCATCCGCCATGACCGGCACTTCCCGAGGAGGAGGGACATGAAGATCCTGTTCGCCGACAAGTTTCAGCCGGCCTATCTTGAAGAACTCAAGGCCCGTGGCCACGACTGCGACTTCCGCCCCGATCTGGGCGCGGACGACCTGCCCGCGGCCATGGCCGGCGCGGAAGCGGTGATCGTGCGCAGCACCAGAATCACGCGCGCCGCCATCGAGGCCGGCGACGCCCTGAAACTGATCATTCGTGCCGGCGCCGGCACCAATACCATCGACAAGGCCGCGGCCCGCGAGCGCGGCATCCCCGTCTGCAACGTTCCCGGGCGCAACGCGATTGCCGTGGCTGAACTCGCCTTCGGGCTCCTGCTGGCCATCGACCGGAACATCCCCGACAACGTGATCGACCTGCGCGCGGGCAAGTGGGACAAGAAGACCTACTCGAAGGCCGAAGGCATTCACGGGCGCCGGCTCGGCATCGTCGGGCTGGGCGGAATCGGCCTGGCCCTTGCGCAGCGTGCCGCGGCATTCGGCATGCAGGTGCATGTCATCGAGAAGCCGGGACGCGATGCCGCCACCAGCAGCCAGCTCGACGCGCTCGGCGCCCAGCGCGTCCACGACCTCGACGCGCTGGTCGGCACCTGTGACGTCGTCTCGTTCCACGTCCCGGCCACCGACGACACCCGCGGCATGATCAACGACGAGCTGCTCGCGAAGTTCCGCGACGGCGCCATCCTGATCAACACCGCCCGCGGCGAGATTGTCGATGAAGCCGCGCTGATCCGCGCGCTCGACACCAAGGGCCTGCGCGCGGGCCTCGACGTGTTCAACGACGAGCCCGGCAGCGGCCAGGGCGAGTTCCAGTCAGCGCTGGCGCAGCATCCGCGGGTATACGGTACCCACCACATCGGCGCCTCGACCGAACAGGCCCAGAATGCCATTGCCGCCGAGATCGTCCGCATGCTCGATGAGTTCGAGCAGGGCAATGTACTCCACTGCGTCAATCCCTGAACGCAGCCCGAATCTGCCGCGAGGATCCACACCATGACCGAACGCGTCCACAATTTCTGCGCCGGCCCCTGCACCCTGCCCCTGGAAGTGCTGCAGGAAGCGCAACAGGAGTTCGTCGACTATCACGGCGCCGGCATGTCGCTCATCGAGATGAGCCACCGGGCACCCGAGTACGACGAAGTGCACATGGAGGCCATGCAACTGGCCCGCGACGTCTTCGGGGTACCCGACGACTTCGCCGTACTCTTTCTTCAGGGCGGTGCAACCCTGCAGTTCTCGATGGTGCCGATGAACTTCCTGCGCCCCGGCATGAAGGGCGCGTACATCGGCTCCGGATCGTGGGCCAGCGGCGCCTTCAAGGACGCTCAGAAATACGGCGACGCCTACCTCGCCTGGGACGGCAAGGACGAGGGCTACACGCGCATGCCGCGAACCGGTGAGATTCGTCTGCAGCCGGACACGCGCTACCTGCATGTGACGTCGAACGAAACCATTGGCGGCATTCGCATGATCGAATGGCCCGAGGTCGACGTGCCGCTGATCGGCGACATGTCATCCGACTACATGTCGCGTCCCATTCCCTGGGAGAAGTTCGACCTGGTCTATGGCGGCGTGCAGAAGAACCTCGGCCCGGCGGGTGCGGCACTGGTCTTCGTGCGCAAGTCCGCACTCGAAGGCACCAATACCGACGTCGGCTCCTACCTGCACTACCGCACGCACGCGGAGAAGGATTCCCTGTTCAACACCCCGCCGGTGTTCACCATCTACATGGTCGGCAAGGTGCTGAAGTGGATGCAGGCACAGGGCGGCCTCGCGGCCATGGAATCCTGGGCCGCGAAGAAGGCGGAGCGGCTCTACGGGGTCATGGATGACAGCGATGGCTGGTACCGGTGCCCGGTTGCCCGGGAGAACCGCTCGCACATGAACATCGTCTTCCGACTGCCGGACGAGACGCTCGAGAAGAAGTTTCTCGCCGAAGCCGACGCCGCCGGCCTGAAGAACCTGAAGGGCCATCGCAGCGTGGGCGGTTGCCGGGCGAGCGTCTACAACGCACTGCCCATGGACAGTGTCGAGACGCTGGCACGGTTCATGGAACAGTTCCAGCAGGACAACGGCTGAGTGGGCCCCGACGGGCCTGGAGGATGCAGCCATGACGATGATCCGGCCGTTCCAGTGCTATTACGCCAGCCCGGAGATCGCGCACGAGGTGGTCTGCCCGGCCTACGATGCCATGACGCCCGCGAAGCGCCACGAGTTCGCCTGCGCGAACCCGCGCAACTATCTCAATGTCATGCGTTCTGCCGACGAGTATCCGGAGTGCGAACGGCCCGCATTCGACGAGAACCTGCAGCGCAACTCCGATCACCTCCAGCAGTTGATCCGCGACGGCGTCTTCCGCTTCAACGACCGACCCGGCTTCTACCTGTATCGGCTCGAAGTCGGGGATCACGTGCAGACCGGCCTGATCGCGGAAATCCCCGTCGATGAGTTCGATGGCGGCGGCATCCTCAAGCACGAGCACACGCGACGGGACAAGGAAGAGACCCTCATCCGCTATCGCGATACCGTGCGTGCCAGCTCCACGCCCATCACCCTGACCTATCCGGCCAGCGATGCGATCGATGCGATCGTCGCCGCGGTGGAACAACGCGAGCCGTTGATCGACTTCACCTCCGAGGACGGCGTTCGCCAGACCGTATGGTTCATCGATGACGCCAACGAGATCACGTCACTGTGCAATGCCTTCAGCCACTACGAGGCCCTCTACCTCGCGGACGGCCACCATCGCTCGGCGGTGGTGCAGAAGTGGGCCGCGCGGCGCCGCGCCGAGAATCCCGATCATCACGGTGACGAAGCCTACAACTTCGTGCTGACCGCGATCTTCCCCGATCGCCAGATGCGCATCCTCGAGTACAATCGCATCGTCGCCGACCTCAACGGCCTGAGCGAAGCCGAACTGATCGAGCGGCTCGAGACCGACTTCACCATCGAGCCTCTGGGCCGAATCCCCGCTGGCGAGGCCCGACCCCGGCAGCGCCACGAATTCTCCATGGTTCTGCCCTCCGGCTGGTATCGCCTGAACACGCGTGACGGCCTGGTGGACGAGGACGACCCGGTGCGTTGTCTCGATGCCTGCGTGCTGCAGGAGCGCGTTCTTGGCCCGATCCTCGGCATCGAGGACCCGCGCTGCGATCCGCGTCTGGAATATGTTCCCGGCGCATTCGGCATCGACGAACTCGAACGCCGCATCGAAGCCGGCTGGGGTGTGGCCTTCGCCTGCCATCCAACGTCCGTGGCCGAGATGATGGCCATCGCCGACGCCGGCGAAGTCATGCCGCCGAAGTCGACCTGGGTCGATCCGAAGGTGCGTTCAGGTTTGCTGGTGCGATTGCGGTAGCAGCCGGCGCGCATGAAAAACCCGGCGCGGAGGCCGGGTTTTCATTTCCTGGATCAGCCAGGATTGTTTGGCGTCCCCAAGGGGATTCGAACCCCTGTTGCCGCCGTGAGAGGGCGGAGTCCTCGGCCACTAGACGATGGGGACAGATTTCTTCTTCCTGCAGGCGCCGCTCCCGATTCTGCACGCCTTCACAACTTCATGCCAAGCGCCTCGCGGCGCTGCCCCAAGGGGATTGCTCGGCCACTAGACGATGGGGACAGATTTCATCTTCCTGCAAGGGCGGCGGATGATAACCCGCCCGGCGGGCTCCGCCAAGGCCCCTCGACGCTGCCCCCTCGACGCCGCGATTGATGCGCGCAATAATTTTCGCACATTCGCCCCGGAGAGCTCCATGCGCTGGTCGCACGGCGAGTACCACCTCGACGTCAAGGTGGGAGACATCACGAGCCAGCAGGTTGATGCGGTCGTGAACGCCGCCAACGCGCAACTCGCCCCCGGTGGAGGCGTGGCGGGCGCGATCCACCGGGCGGCGGGCCCCGAACTGCAGGAAACCTGCCGATCAATGGGCGGTTGCGCCACGGGCGAAGCGAAGATCACGCCCGGTTTCGCCCTGCCCGCGCCCTGGATTATCCACACCGTCGGCCCCGTATACGGTCGTGACGAACCTGCTGATGCGCTCCTGGCCCAGTGCTATCGGTCGAGTGTAGCCCGAGCCGATGAGGCCGGTGCACGCTCCATTGCCTTCCCGGCCCTCAGTACCGGTGCCTTCGGCTATCCGCGCGAGGAAGCAGCCAGTATTGCTGTCACGACGCTGTTCGATGCGCTGCCCGCCTGCGAGAACCTTCGCCTGGCGTGCCTTGTACTGTTCTCGGAGGATGATGCTGAAGTCATCCGCCAGGCCGCCGCGCGCCTGGCCCCGGAGAAAGGCTGGCAGCATCGGGCCTGACCCGAACAAGGCAGCCCCGCGATCCGGATAGCGAACAGACTATTGCGTCCGTTCCCCTGACAATTGCACCCGGGACTGGTCAGTGGACCCGCCCCCGGGTTAGCCTTCGCCCCGGGTTTGCCTCACGGGCTTACCCCACGGGCTGATCTCGCTAATCGCAGGCTGGCCTTGCGAAATTACCCGGATGCCACACGGCATTCCGCGCCACAGTGAAGAATCATTCGCGCCGCCGCGCGGGGAGCACGCATGGATATCGATGGGGTTCGCGACGCCTATCGCCGCTACGGACGCCGTTATGACCTCGTGTTCGGGAAGATATTCCACCCGGGCCGGCGGCTGGCGATCGAGCAGATGGGTATCCGCCCGGGCGAACATGTGCTCGAAGTCGGTGTTGGCACCGGCCTGTCCCTGCCGGAGTACCCCGATGGCGTACACGTCACCGGCGTGGACCTGTCTCCCGAAATGATCGAGATCGCTCGCAACAGGGTCGAACACCTCGATCTGCCGAACGTGACGCTGGCGGAAATGGATGCCAGTGAAATGAACTTTGCCGACGCCTGCTTCGACCATGTAGTGGCCATGTACGTGCTGTCGGTCGCACCCGAACCGGAACGCGTGATGAACGAAATGCGCCGAGTCTGCAAGCCCGGCGGCCATCTGTTCGTGGTCAACCACTTCCGCCACGCCAATCCGGTAATCCGCAGTTGCGAGAAGGCACTGGCGCCCCTGTCCCGCCTGGTCGGTTTCCGGCCCGATTTCGAACTCGAGGAGTTCGTCGAGCGTAACGATCTCGACGTCCTGGAAACCCGACCGGTCAACCTGTTCGGTTACTGGACCATGCTTCGCGCCAACCGCGAGCCGCGCAGCACGGCCTGAACCGGCCCGGCACCGGACTATTTCGTCGCCGCGCGGCGCGTGCGCACGGCTTCGCCCAGCTCCCGCAACAACGGCTCGGTACGCTCCCAGCCCATGCAGGCATCGGTAATGCTCTGGCCGTAAATCAGGTCGTCACTGTCGCCCGACTGATTGCCTTCGACCAGATGGCTCTCCAGCATGACACCGAAAATCCTGCGATCGCCGCGCGCGACCTGGAGGGCGATATCGCGGGCCACGTCTGCCTGCCGATCCGGCTTCTTGCGTGAGTTGGCATGGCTGGCGTCGATCATGATGCGCGCGGGCAGGCCGGCCGCCGTCAGCGTGTCGGCCGTGTCATCGACGCTCGAGGCATCGTAGTTGGGCTGTTTGCCGCCGCGCAGGATCACGTGGCAGTAGGGGTTGCCGCTCGTGGCCACAATTGCCGACTGGCCCTCTTGCGTGACGCCCAGAAAATGGTGCGGCTGCGAAGCCGACCGGATCGCGTCAACGGCGATCTGCACATTGCCGTCGGTGCCATTCTTGAAACCGACGGGACAGGACAGCCCCGAGGCGAGTTCCCGATGCACCTGTGACTCGGTCGTGCGCGCGCCGATGGCCCCCCAGGAGACAAGATCGGCGACATATTGCGGGCTGATCAGGTCGAGATACTCCGTCCCCACGGGCAGATCCATCTCGGCCAGGTCGAGCAGCAGCTGACGGGCGGTTTGCAGACCATCATTGATGCGGAAGCTGCCATCGAGCCCCGGGTCGTTGATCAGCCCCTTCCAGCCCACGGTGGTACGCGGCTTCTCGAAGTAGACCCGCATGACGATCAGGAGATCGTCCGAGAGTTCCTGGCGCAGAGACTGCAGGCGGCGGCCATAATCGCGCGCGGCGTCCGGATCGTGGATGGAGCAGGGGCCGACGACAACGACCAGGCGATCGTCATCACCATCCATGATCTGCTGAATGTGCTCGCGGCCGAAGTGGACCGTCTCGCTCGCGTGCTCGCTGACCGGCGTCATGTCACCCGGTGGCACGAGCTCCTTGATGGCCTGTATGCGTGTGTCTCCCGTCTTGTATTTCATCGACTACCCCGAAGTTCACTGCGAATCGGATAATGAGAATTCAGCTGTGGCGGTATCAACACGTCCTCTCAACCCGCTGCCGCCGCGTGCTCGCCGACAGCCGCGCGCAGCGCCTCGATCAGCGTGCTGACTTCCTCGTGTCTGGTCTTCATCGCCGCCCGATTGACGATCAGGCGACTGGTGATGTTTGCGATCAGCTCGTAGGGGGCCAGGCCGTTGGCGCGCAGTGTACCGCCGGTATCCACGAGATCGACGATCCAGTCGGCCAGCCCCACGAGCGGTGCCAGCTCCATCGAGCCGTAGAGCTTGATGATCTCCACCTGGCGGCCGTGGGCGGCGAAGTGACGGCGCGTGCTGCGCACGTACTTGGTCGCGACGCGCGGTCGCCGCGGTGGCACGGGTGGTGGATTCTCCGGGCCGGCCAGCATCAGCCGGCAAGCGGCGATGCCGAGATCGAGCGGTTCGTACAAGCCATCACCACCGTGCTCGACCAGGACATCCTTGCCGGCGACACCGACGGCCGCGGCGCCATACTGGACATAGGTCGGGACATCGGTCGCGCGCACGATGATCAGCTCGACATCATCACGGCTGGTCGGCAGCACCAGGCGGCGGCTGCTGCCCGGGTCCTCGGCGGGCTCGATCCCGGCTGCCGCGAGCAGCGGCAGCGTCTCGTCCAGGATCCGGCCCTTCGACAGGGCGATGGTCAGGGGGCGCGTCATGCTCTCGGCCTCAGGCCGGCACCCGGCGGATGCGGGCGCCGAGCTGTGAAAGTTTCTCCTCGATACATTCGTAACCGCGATCGATGTGATAGATCCGGTCGACCGTGGTTTCGCCGTGGGCCACCAGGCCGGCCAGGATCAGGCTCGCCGAAGCGCGCAGATCGGTCGCCATCACCGGCGCACCATTGAGATGGTCAACGCCCTCGATGATCACGGTATTGCCTTCGATGCGGGCCTTCGCGCCCATGCGCTGCATCTCCAGAATGTGCATGAAACGGTTCTCGAACACGGTCTCCGTAATCGTCCCCGAGCCTTCGGCGACGGCATTGAGCGCCGAGAACTGCGCCTGCATGTCCGTCGGGAACGCCGGGAATGGCGCAGTGCGAACATGCACCGCCCGTGGCCGGCGCCCGTCCATGCGCACCGTGATCGAATCCTTCGTGGTGTCCAGGTGCGCACCTGCCTCCTCGAGCTTGGTCAGGACGGCATCCAGGGTATCGGGCGCGGTATTGCGCACCGTCACATTTCCGCCGCTCATGGCCGCGGCGACCAGGAACGTCCCGGTCTCGATACGGTCGGGCAGCACCCGGTAGCGCGTGCCGGTCAGGGAGCGCACGCCATCGATGACAATGCGATCCGTACCGGCGCCGGACACCTGCGCCCCCATCCGGTTGAGGAAGTTGGCGAGGTCCACCACCTCGGGTTCGCGGGCCGCGTTCTCCAGCACGGTCGTGCCCTCGGCCAGCGTGGCCGCCATCATCAGGTTCTCCGTGCCGGTGACCGTCACCGCATCGAGCACGAAACGCGCACCCTTGAGGCGCTTGCAGCGAGCATGGATGTAGCCGTCCTCGACCCGGACATCGGCCCCCATGGCGCGCAGGCCGTCGAGGTGCAGATTGACCGGACGCGAGCCGATGGCGCAGCCGCCCGGCAGGGAGACCACTGCCTGGCCGTGGCGCGCGAGCATCGGTCCGAGCACCAGGATCGACGCCCGCATGGTCTTGACCAGATCATACGGCGCGTAGCACTCACGGATCTCGCGACTGTCCACCTCGATGTTCATGCGCTCATCAATGACCAGATGAACACCCATGCGCCCGAGCAGGGACATGGTGGTGGTGACATCGTTGAGGTGGGGCACATTCTCGACGGTGACGGGGCCATCGGCGAGCAGAGTTCCCGCCAGGATGGGCAGCACGGCGTTCTTCGCGCCGGAAGCGCGAACCTGGCCGCAGAGCGGCTCCCCACCCGAAATGATCAGTTTATCCATCGGCGCCCAGCCCGCGACCGCGAGCTCCGTCCGCAAAACGCCGGATTATACGCCATGGCGCAACCCCGCTGCAGCGCGGGTCGCGCTCACTCCAGCGGTGCGGGCTGACCGGTCAACAGATGTTCCGCGCCGGAAAGGCGCGCGACGGCCAGCACGGACTCCGGCAACCCGCGAAATGACAGGTCGCAACCCCGACGCCGTGCCTCCGCCAGCCACTCGAGCAGCAGGGCAACACCCGCACTGTTGACCTGGCCCACGGCCGAGACATCGACAATCAGGGCGTCACGTCCGGAGAGCAGGCCATGCGTTGCGCGATGCAGATCCGGCACCGTCGCGAAATCGAGGGTACCGGTCAGACGCACGACCCCCTCGTCGTCGGCAACATCAACCGGCATCGAGATCCGGCACGTCGGTCTCGCCGCGCTCGTTCTTGCGGCGCAGATCCTCGATCAGGCCGTCGATGCCATCGCGCGAGACGACCGTACTGAAACCCGAGCGGTACGTGGTGACCAGGCTGATGCCGTCCACGATGATGTCGTAGAGCTTCCACTCACCGCCCGTGTAGCGCAGGCCGTAGTTCACGGGGATTTCCGGGCCATCGGGCTGAATCACGCGCGAGCGGACCTCCGCACGGTCCGCGTGATTGCTCTCGCGCATCGGCAGGAACTCGATGCGCTGGCCGTCGTACTCCTCGACCTGCTCGAGCGCGCTCTGATAGGTGCGCACCAGCAGCTGGCGAAACTCCTCGACCAGGGCGCGTTTCTGGTCATCGGAGGCATCGCGCCAGTGGCGCCCGACGGCGAGCCGCGTCATGGTGACGAAATCAAGGTGCGGCTTCACCAGTTCATCGACCTTGGCCCGCAGTACATCGACGTCGATCTCACCATCGCTCGCCTGCTCGCGCAGCGCCTCGAGCAGCTGCTCCGTGGTTTCCTTGACCAGGGCTTCCGCATCGCGCGGATCCGGGGACCCGGCGCTGGCGGTGGCCGGCACGAGCGCGGCACCCAGCAGCAGGGCCGCCAACAACGCGAACAGCCGGTGCCGCAAACGAGACGGGAATACCTGCATGATGGGATCTCCTTGTGTTGCGTAATCGGTCCTGCAAAAGCCTCTGGCAATGGCACGACTTCGGGGTTCCCGACGAATCAGTCGCGGCCCTGCTGGAACATGAACTGCCCGATCAGGCGCTCCAGCACGATCGCCGATTCGGTGAATTCTATCGTGTCACCTTCACCAAGGTAATCCACGTCACCACCGGGCTCGAAGCTGACGAACTGCTCGCCGAGGAGTCCGGACGTATGAATGCTCGCGACCGTGTCGCGCGGAAAGGCATCATAATTGCCATCAATGGTCAGGGTCACGCGGGCGGTGTAGCTGCGCTGATCGTAGTCGATGGCCGTGACCCGGCCCACGGTCACACCGCCGGCCTTCACGGGCGCGCGCTCGCGCAGGCCGCCGATGTTATTGAAGTAGGCACTGACCTGGTATCCCGATGGCGTGCCGATCGCCGCCAGGCCGCTGACCTGGAGGGCGAGCATCACCAGAGCCGCCAGGCCCAGGGCCACGAATGCGCCCACGGCCATTTCCGTCGCACGCTTTTCCATGATCAACCTCCGAACATCAGGGCGGTAAGGAGAAAGTCGAGGCCCAGTACCGCGAGCGAACCATTGACCACGGTGCGCGTGGTCGCGCGGCTGATTCCGGCAGCGGTGGGGGTGCAGTCATGACCCTCGAACAGCGCAATCCAGGTGACGACCGCGCCGAAGACGACGGCCTTGATCAATCCGTTGAGGACATCGGCGTGGAAGTCGACGCTATCCTGCATCTGCCCCCAGAACGCCCCCGCATCGAGGCCGAGCATCTGTACGCCGACCAGCCAGGCGCCATACACACCCACCGCCGAGAACAGCGCGGCGAGCAGCGGCAGCGAGATGAAGCCGGCGACGAAGCGGGGCGCAAGGATTCGCCGATAGGGGTCGACTGCCATCATCTCGAGCGCGGCCAGTTGCTCGCCGGATTTCATCAGGCCGATTTCCGCCGTCAGGGCCGAGCCGGCACGACCGGCGAACAGCAGCGCGGCAACCACCGGCCCCAGTTCGCGCACCAGGGAGAGGGCGACCAATACACCGAGCGAATTCTCGGCGCCGAAGTTCACCAGCGTATAGTAGCCCTGCAGCGCCAGCACCATGCCGACGAAGATGCCGGCCACCACCACGATCAGGAAGGTCCGCACACCGATAGCGAACAGTTGGTCCAGCGTCAGGCGAAAGCGGGTGAATGCTGTGCCCACGCGGCGCAGAAGCACACCGCCAAAACCGGTTGCCCGGCCCAGCCGGGTCAGCCCGCCGAGCACGAAACGCCCGAGCGCGGCCAGCATGTTCGTCATCGGGATCGATCCGTGGCCAGCAGTTCCTGGTCGAGGCTCGGGCCGGGCTGATGAAACGGCACCGGGCCATCCGGACGGGCATCGAGAAACTGGCGGATCCAGGG
>SL_3KL_010_SEDDRAFT_10000892_pt1 | contig 26304 bp, 23 predicted proteins | sample SodLakKL_010_SED_2_FD_10381 | JGI IMG/M metagenome (IMG submission 10381) | reverse complement strand
TTTTTTCCGGCTGGCAAACCAAATCCATTAAAAGGCCTTAAGAGTAGCAAGTAAACAAGTAAATTCAGAATAGTAAACCGAAAATCAGAAATTAAGAAGAAAAGATGTCGAACACAAAAATTGGAATTCAGAAGAAAATTGACCTCGGAAACGATAAGGTCATTACATTGGAAACCGGTAAATTAGCCAAGCAGGCTGACGGATCGGTTGTGGTAAAAATGGGCGACACCATGTTGCTGGCCACGGTAGTGGCAAAAAAAGAAGCCGTGGAAGGCCAGAACTTCCTGCCTTTGTCCGTTGATTACCAGGAAAAATATGCAGCTGCAGGACGCTTTCCCGGAGGTTTTTTCAAAAGGGAAGCCCGTCCTTCGGAATATGAAATACTTATCTCCCGTCTTGTAGACAGGGCCTTGCGCCCCATGTTTCCGGACGATTACCGTTCAGAAACCCAAGTATTGATATCACTGATCTCTGCAGAAAAAGATACTCTCCCGGACGCTTTGGCCGGACTGGCGGCATCAGCTGCACTTTCCGTATCCGATATTCCCTTTAACGGGCCCATATCGGAAGTAAGGGTAGCCCGTATTGATGGCGAGTTTGAGGTGAATCCTTCCAACACCCGCCTGGCAGAAGCCGACATAGAAATGATCATTGCCGGCACCCTTGAAAATATTGTAATGGTGGAAGGAGAAATGAAAGAGGTTTCAGAAAAAGAAATGCTCGAAGCCATTAAGGTAGGCCACAAAGCCATTAAACTACAATGCCAGGCACAGCTTGATCTGGCCGGCGAAGTGGAAAAATCCAGGGAAAAAAGAGAGTATGAAGGAGCGCAGGAAGACCAGGCCCTTTATGAGCAGGTAAAAAAGGCAGTTTTTGACAAGTTTTATGAGGTCACAAAAATGGGCATTGCCAATAAGGACGAGCGCAGAAAGGCCTTTGAATCTGTTAAAGAAGCTTACCTTGAAGAATTTTCAGAAGAAGAACTGGAAGAAAAAGAAGGTCTCATCGGCAAGTATATTGGTAAAGTTCAGAAAGAAGCGATCCGTGACTTTGTATTGAATGAAAAAGTAAGGCTTGATGGCCGTAAGCCCGATGAAATACGCCCGATCTGGTCAGAAATTGATTATCTGCCACAGGCCCATGGATCCGCGGTTTTTACCCGTGGTGAAACCCAGTCCCTCACCACCGTTACCCTGGGCACCAAGCTCGATGAGCAAACCATTGATGGTGCTGTTTTTGAAGGGAAAAGCAAATTTTTGCTGCATTACAATTTCCCGCCTTTCTGTACGGGTGAGGTAAAAAGGGCACTTTTCACCTCCAGACGTGAAATTGGCCACGGCAATCTGGCCCTCAGGGCACTTAAAAACGTTTTGCCCAACGGAAATGAAAACCCTTACACCATCCGCGTGGTTTCGGATATTCTTGAGTCCAACGGCTCTTCTTCCATGGCTACCGTTTGTGCCGGTACCCTTGCCCTTTATGATGCAGGAATAAAAATCAGCAAGCCGGTGTCGGGTATTGCCATGGGACTGATAGCTGATCCCAAAACAGGCAAATACACCGTTTTATCCGACATCCTAGGTGATGAAGATCATCTTGGCGACATGGACTTTAAAGTAACCGGGACCCCTGACGGAATTACCGCCTGCCAGATGGATATAAAAATAGAAGGACTTAGTTATGACCTGATGGAGGAAGCCCTGGAACAGGCAAGAAGAGGCCGTATCCATATCCTTGAGGAAATGAGCAAAACCATTTCTGCGCCCCGCCCCGACTACAAGCCCCATGTTCCAAGGATCGTGAAAATGACCGTTCCCAAAGAATTTATTGGTGCCATTATCGGTCCCGGCGGAAAAGTCATCCAGGAGCTGCAGAAAGAAAGCGACAGCACCATTGTAATTGAAGAAGTGGGTGAATACGGAATCATTGACATTGTTTCGGAGAACAAAGACTCCATTGAATTTGTGATGAACCGTATCAAAGGCATCATTGCCGTACCGGAGATCGGGCAGGTTTACAAAGGAACCATCAAAAGCATTGTTCCTTTCGGAATGTTCGTGGAGATCATGCCGGGCAAGGAAGGCTTACTTCATATCAGCGAAATTGAATGGAGAAGGCTGGAAAAAGTTGAAGATGCCGGCTTCAGTGTTGGAGACGAAATAGAAGTAAAACTGCTTGACCTCGATAAAAAAACCGGCAAACTGAAGCTTTCACGCAAAGCTCTTTTGCCCAGGGACAAGAAGTAACCCTTGATACAGGCCCTTTGCACCGGCATCAACTGCCGGTGCAACTTTTGGGGCTGCTCTTGCGTAAAACAAGAAAGTATAAACCTTTTTCAGGCAAGTCTATGAGGCAACTAAAAATAGCCAAACAGGTTACCAACCGTGATACTGCTTCCCTGGATAAATACCTTCAGGAAATTGCCAAAGTGGGGCTGATTACCGCTGAGGAAGAGGTTCTTCTTGCACAAAAGATCAAGCAGGGGGATAAGGCTGCGCTGGAAAAACTCACCAAAGCCAACCTCAGGTTTGTTGTTTCTGTTTCCAAACAATACCAAAACCAGGGATTAAGTCTTCCTGATTTGATTAACGAAGGCAATATGGGATTGATAAAGGCCGCCCAGCGTTTTGATGAAACCCGGGGTTTTAAGTTTATTTCTTACGCAGTTTGGTGGATTCGTCAGTCTATTTTACAGGCTCTAGCCGAACAGGCAAGAATTGTAAGGTTGCCATTGAATAAAATCGGCACCATTAACAAGATCAACAAAACATACAGTTTCCTTGAGCAAAAACTGGAACGGGAACCCCACGCTTCTGAAATCGCTGAAGTTTTGGGTATGCCTGAAGAAGAGGTAAAAGAATCCCTGAAAAACAGTGGACGGCATATTTCCATGGATGCTCCGCTTGTGGATGGTGAGGAAACCGACATGTATGAGGTTTTTGGAAACGAAAATGAAGAATTACCCGAAACCAGCCTGCTGCGCGACTCCCTGAAAAGCGAAATAGAAAGGGCCATTTCTACCCTGACCGAGCGGGAAGCCGATGTGATCCGGTTATATTTCGGCCTTAACAACATGCATCCCCATTCTTTGGAAGAGATTGGTGAAAAGCTTGACCTTACAAGAGAAAGAGCCAGGCAAATAAAAGAAAAAGCCCTTAGAAGACTGAAACACGTTTCCAGGTGTAAAAACCTGAAAACCTATCTTGGTTAACAACCCGATTTTTTTAATATCCTTTTCATGAATCATCTCGTTGCACCTTCCCTGCTTTCTGCAAATTTTTTAAAACTGACTGAAGAAATTGACATGGTCAATCAAAGCAGTGCCGATCTGTTTCATGTAGATGTAATGGATGGTCATTTTGTTCCCAATATTTCCTTTGGCTTTTCCATCATCAGGCAGATCAAATCTATGGCACAAAAACCCTTGGATGTGCACCTGATGATCTCCAACCCCGATCAGTACATTGAAGATTTTAAAAAGGCCGGTGCCGATTGGTTGAGCGTTCATTACGAAACCTGCCCGCATTTGCACCGCAGCATACAACAGATAAGAAAACAAGGACTCAAACCCGGAGTGGTGATCAACCCGCACAACAATGTTGAGCTTTTAAAAGGGATTCTGCCAGAGGTGGAATTTGTGCTGCTTATGTCGGTTAATCCGGGCTTTGGAGGACAACAGTTCATTGAAAGCACTTATGAGCGTATACGCAGGCTTAAAGAAATGAAACAGGCATACAACAAAGATCTGCTCATTGAAGTAGACGGCGGGGTGGGCACTTCCAATGCCAGAGCCCTGGTTGAGGCCGGTGCAGATATCCTTGTTGCAGGAAGTGCTGTTTTCAAGGCAGAAGACCCCCCGGCTATCATTTCCCGTTTAAAATCCCCGGTCTAAAATTAAGTTTTACCCCCTAAGCTTCTTCTTTTTCATAAATAAGAAAATTGCTGATAATGCCAGCAGGAGAAAACTTACCAGCATAAAGCTCTGGTATAGTGAAGTAAAATAAACCAGGGGTTGCAGCAATACGGGAGATAAAAACATCCCCAGGAAAATGGCAGAATTGAGATAACCCACCAGTGTACCGCGAATGTCTGAAGGGGCAATGGAGATCAGCCAGAGGTTAATGTTGGCCCATAACATGCCAAAGCCAAGTCCACTGATCAGGATTCCGGCAATCATCATGTAATAGGTTCCGCTTTGACTGATAATAAAATAACCAATGGCGATCAGGATGTAAACAATTCCCTGTATAGTTGAGAAATCCATCCTTTTTTTTAACCTGGAATAATTAAAGGAAGAGGTAATTGCGGTAATGTTCATGAAAGCAATGGCAAACCCCACCTGCGTGTTGGAAACTCCTTCCAGGTTGCTTAGCATAAAGGGCATTTGCACAGGAACCATGTAAAAAACCGACATGGAAAAAAAAGAAATCAGGTAAACCCAACCCACTTTCCGGGGTATTGATTTAAGCAGCTTTATTCCTTTTAAAGGGTAGCCCCGGGCAGGTTTTGCTTTGGGAGGTTCATAAATATAGATCCACGCAAAAACCAGCACAACCAGGGAAGCAGTATAAATTAAAAAGGGATAACGCCAGTGAACGTCGGCAAGAATGCCTCCGGAGGTAATAAAAACCAGCCCGCCCATACTGGCAAAAGCGGCCTGATATCCCATGACCCTGCTGCGGTGATCGCCTTCATAATAATCGCCAATTAAAGTAACAATGGCGGTCATTAGCCCTCCAACCGCCATTCCCAGGAAAACCCGGCCTGTTAAAATCAGGTATATATTGTTCAGGTAAGCTCCTGTTGAACCTGCCAGGGCATAAAGCAAAAGGGAAAACAATAATACCCTTTTGCGGCCGGTGCGATCAATAATGATTCCTGCAAGCGGGGCCAGTAAAGCAATTACCAAAGCAGGCAAAGTAAGAATAAGTTTACTCATCAGCTCCGGATCGGGCAAATGAGCATATTCACGACTGATCTCCGGTAATGCAGGGGAAATAATGGCCCCGGCCATAACAGTCAGTGTGCTGCCTACCAGCAGGGTTATTTTCCTTAGTCGTGCAGAAGAATGCATGAGCGAAATTATAAATAATCGCGTATTCTGGCTTAATTTTTAAAGGAAGATACAGGAAAAAGTAAATGCCCAAAAAAAAACAACAGTTCATTGTAAAAATAAGGATAAATGCAAAATATTTTTACGATCCCTGGAAATTCTCTATTAAATCGTTACTTATTTTAAACCCCAACTTTCTTTCATAAAATTATTTAGGTGATTGTTTATCAGATTAATAGATAATTTTATTAAGGAAATATTTCTTTTGTAGAGTTTGGTTTTCAAAAAAATGATCTCTTTGATGAACATTTCTTCTTTATTATTGTATATATGTTTGACTAATCTTTATTAAGATCTTCATTCTTTTTTTTAAGAAATATTTCTTCAATAGGATTTGTCATTTCAATTTCTTTATTTGGAATTGGTCTAAATAAAAATTAAAACAAAAAGTTATAAACCTATAAAATCAAAAGTTATGAAAACTGTAATATTCTCTTTTTTATTCATGAGCAGTGTGGGAGGATTTGCCTCCGGAGGTTTTGGAAGTAAAGATGTCATTTGCTTTAAAACCTTAGACGGTAAAAAGCTTGAAGCCTATGTTTACCAAGAGCCGGCGGAATCGGAAGAAATACCCGGATTACTGAATTCAATGGTAAATAACCAATCGGTTTCAAAACATCAGGATCTGGCCAGGTTATTGAAAGAAATCAGGAAACCTGAACAGGAAGAAGCTTTGCCTTTCGATTTAAATTAAATCAAACACTCCCAAAAAAAACGGGTAATCGGAATGGCCCCTTACGGCCTTCCGATTACCCGTTTTTTTTATATATTTACTTCTTATAATTTAGTTTTTTCCATAATATGTTCTGTGAACACCAATCCCTCAGGTTTGTTCTAATATTACGGGTAACCGATTTTAATAACCTTTAAGCCCATTTATCATGGCCAAGCATACAGACAATCAATCAAAGCTAAAATTATTGGTTCAGGGAATTGAACGGTACATTGTTAAAACGCTTATTGCGCTCATGTCCATCCTGCTTATTCTGGCTACCGTTGAGCTGGGATATACCGTTTTTAAAGCCATTGAAACAAGCAACAGCGAAAACTTTCTCATAGACCTGGACAACCTGATGAATGTTTTTGGGGTATTTTTACTGGTGGTGATTGGCATTGAGCTGCTTGACACCATTAAAGTTTATTTCAGGGAACATGTTATCCACGTGGAAGTGGTATTGCTTGTAGCCATCATTGCCATTGCCCGTAAAATTATCGTGCTGGATTTTGACCAATATTCCGGGCTTGCCATCATGGGTATAGCTGCTATCCTGCTGGCGCTTGCCACAGGGTATTACCTCATAAAAAAGACAGGGGGATGCGGATTTTGGCCGGGAGATAAAGAAGAAACCAGGGATGAAGTGTTAGAGGAAAAAATTACCGAAGGAGACGATAAGGTCATCGAAAGGACCAAAACCATTCGTACCCAGGAAAATTTGGTCCCCCCGGAGGAGGATGCCAAACAGGCAACTTCTTCCAAAATGACCGGACCACACAAAAGTGACCAAAGATCAGTTCCGGGAACGAAGAAAGGACGCAACAAATAATTATTCAACCCTAAAAATACCTTTTGCAACCGCACATTACCTTTTCTTAAGGAAAAATCCCGGGGTAAACACTTTATTGTTAGATTTTTGTGGGTAATTTGTTTGACGGGTTGGTGCATTTTGAAAATCTTTTTCTTACTTTCGCATCCGTAAACGAAAGCCATCACTTTTAGAAAACGGGAAAACAGGAAAAAATGGTCACCCCCAAGGATACCACAAAATATATTTTCGTAACCGGAGGTGTTACCTCTTCATTAGGCAAAGGGATTATATCAGCATCTTTGGCTAAATTGCTGCAGGCACGAGGTTATCGTGTCACCATTCAGAAGCTTGACCCTTACATCAATATAGATCCCGGCACCTTAAATCCATACGAACATGGAGAGTGCTATGTCACGGAGGATGGAGCCGAAACGGATCTGGATCTGGGTCATTACGAACGTTTTTTGAACACGCCCACTTCACAGGCCAACAATGTTACCACCGGAAGGATTTACCAATCGGTAATTGAAAAAGAAAGACGCGGAGATTATCTGGGGGAGACTGTCCAGGTAATTCCCCACATTACCGATGAAATAAAACACTGCATTCAGTTGTTGGGTGAAAACAATCAATACGACTTTGTGATCACCGAAATTGGGGGCACCGTTGGCGACATTGAGTCTTTGCCATACATTGAAGCCATCCGGCAACTCAGATGGGAAATGGGGCGTCGCAGCCTGGTGATCCATTTAACCCTTGTTCCTTACCTTTCTGCCGCCAAAGAACTTAAAACCAAACCCACCCAGCATTCGGTCAAAACCATGCTGGAATACGGAGTGCAACCCGACATCCTGGTTTGCCGTACCGAAAGGCCACTGAATGAAAACATCCGTAAAAAAATTGCGCTTTTTTGCAACGTGGATGTTACCTCTGTTATTGAATCCATAGATACCAATTCCATTTATAAGGTTCCTGTGCTGATGAGGGAGGAAAAGCTGGACAAAGTGGCTTTGAAAAAACTGAACCTTCCGGTGAGCACCCCTCCCGTGCTGGAAAACTGGCAGAGTTTCCTGAATAAATTGGAAAACCCGAAGAAAATTGTAGAAATTGGCCTGGTAGGGAAGTATGTCGAGTTGATGGATGCTTACAAATCCATTATTGAATCCCTGATCCATGCCGGTACGACCAACGAGTGCCAGGTTAAGATCAAAATGATCCATTCTGAGCATATAACGCAGGAAAACCTGGAAAATACCATGAAAGGCCTGGCCGGGGCGTTGGTTGCCCCTGGTTTTGGCGATCGCGGAATAGAGGGAAAGATCCTGGCCATCAATTTTGCCAGAGAAAACAGGATTCCGTTTTTCGGGATTTGCCTCGGCATGCAATGTGCGATGATAGAATTTGCCCGGAATGTTCTTAATTTGCCGGAGGCCCATTCTACAGAAATGGATCCCGCCACCCCCGACCCCATTATCGACATAATGGAGGAGCAAAAGAAAATTACCATTAAAGGAGGAACCATGAGACTTGGTGCCTATCCCTGCACCATAAAAGACAATACCAAAACCCGGAAAATTTACAATAAAACAGACATTACCGAGCGCCATCGCCACCGTTATGAGGTAAATAACGAATACCTTGAAGCTTTTGAAAAACACGGCTTAAAAGCTACCGGGATCAACCCCCAGGCCAACCTGGTGGAGATCATTGAACTGGAAGATCATCCCTGGTTCCTAGGCGTTCAGTTTCATCCGGAGTATAAAAGCACGGTGGCCAGTCCGCATCCATTGTTTGTAGATTTTATCAAAGAATGCATTTCTCATTCCGAAAAATAAAGCGTCCCTTATTATAAATTATTGATTTGCTTTTTAAAGAACTTTCGCTAAGGTAGTTTTTGCTTTTAAACTATCTTTGCAGTCAGAAAAAAACACGTATAATGACAAGAGACAATATAATCGGTTTAATTTTAATTGTAGGCATCCTGATTGGATTCAGCATTTTGACCGCTCCAACTGAAGAAGAGCGGATGGAAGCGCAGAGGGTTCGTGACAGTATTGCCCTTGCCCAGCAGGCTGAGGAAGAACGCAGGAGGGCATTGGAAGAAGCAGTCGACCCGATGGAAGCAGAACCCCTTCCGGATGAAATCGCGGTTGAGGATCCTGCGACGGCAGACCCCGAAGTTGTCGAAAGGATCAGGGATCGTATGGGCCTTTTTTCGGAAGCTGCTTTGGGAGAAGAAGGATTTATTACCCTGGAAAATGAAGTGTTAAAACTGAAGATCAGCAGAAAGGGCGGAAATATCCATTCTGCCACCCTCAAAAAATATCAGACCTTTGAAGGGGACCCCCTGCAGCTTTTTAAGGGTGAAGAGGACCGGTTTACCTTTCATTTTTTCGCAGGTAACCGTAACATCTCAACCGAAACCCTGTTTTTTGAACCCCATTACAAGGATCCCAGGTTTACAGGACAGGACAGTATTGCCATTGAAGCTGTTGACTCCACAGCCTTTTCCATGCGGGCCTATACGGATAATCATACCCCGGAAAACCCAAGCTACATTGAATATTTTTATGGCTTAACGGGCGATGAATACATGATAGACTTTCATGTAAACTTCGTAGGAACTGCAGATGTGATCGCCCTGAACACCACCTATCTTACCCTTGACTGGGAAATTAAGATGCCCCGGCAGGAAAAAAACAGGGAACATGAGCAGGGCAATTCCACCGTCTTTTATAAGTATGCAAATGATGATGTTTCCAAACTAAGGGAGAGGAGGGACGCTTCGGACAGGTTGCTCACCACCATCCGCTGGATCTCTTTCAAACAACAGTTTTTCTCATCCGTGCTGATCTCTGAGGAGGGATTCAGCAATGCCGATATTGCCAGCGAGTTCATTAATGAAACGGAGGAAGATTACCTGAAAAACATGTCTGCCTCCATTGATTTTCCCTATAATGCAAGGGAAGACAATTTTTATCCCATGCAGTTTTACCTGGGGCCGAACCAGTACCGTGAAATGCAGGCCTATAATTTGGAGCTGGAAAGACAGATCCCGTTGGGATGGGGGTTCTTTTTGACCTCATGGATCAATCGCTTTGCCGTGATCCCGGTTTTCAACTTTCTTGACCAGTTTGACCTCAATTATGGGATCATTATTTTGCTTTTGACGGTCATTCTTAAGATCGTTCTGATACCAATAGCTTATAAAACTTATATTTCGCAGGCAAAAATGCGGGTACTCAAACCCGATATTGAGGAGCTGGGCAAAAAGTTTCCAAAGAAAGAGGATGCCATGAAAAAGCAACAGGCGACCATGGCACTTTACAAAAAGGCAGGGGTAAACCCCATGTCGGGATGTGTGCCCATGCTCCTGCAGCTGCCCATTCTTATTTCCCTTTTCCGGTTTTTCCCCGCTTCCATCGAATTAAGGCAGGAAGCTTTCTTGTGGGCCGACGATTTATCAACTTATGACTCCATTCTGGATCTGCCCTTTACCATCCCCTTTTATGGAGATCATGTCAGTCTTTTTACCATCCTGATGACCATTTCCACCATCTTTTATACGCGGTTCAACAGCCAGATGATGGGGTCGAGCAGCCAGATGCCGGGCATGAAAACCATGATGTATTTCATGCCGGTAATGCTGATGGGGATATTTAATAATTTTGCCTCCGGTTTGAGTTATTATTATTTCCTGGCCAACGTCATCACCTTCGGGCAAATGTTCCTGTTCCGGATTTTTGTGGATGAAGACGCCTTGCACCGCAAAATTGAGGAAAACAAAAAGAAGCCGGTTAAAAAATCCAAGTGGCAGGCACGTATGGAGTCCCTGGCCAAGCAGCAGGAACAACAAAAGAAAATGAAAAGCAAGAAGAAGTAATTCTTTCCTTAAAAAGCCGCAAAAAACTTTTGCGGCTTTTTTTTACCTCACTTCAAAGTCTTCAAATAATCGGGGATATTTTTTAAATAGCAGTGAATGTTGCTATCTTTGCCAAAAATTGTGGCTATGAAGGATATGGGTCTTTCCGGCATTTCTCCGGTTGATGGCAGGTATTCAAAAATAACTTTGCCCCTTAGGGATTTTTTCTCGGAAAAAGCGCTGATCCGTTACAGGGTGCTTGTAGAAATAGAATATTTTATTTTGCTTTGTCAGATCCCTTTAACCGAACTGGAAGCAGTTCACAGGAAAAGCTTTGAGGAGTTACGGAAGGTTTATAAGGATTTTTCGGATGAAGATGCCATTAGGGTCAAGGAAATTGAAAAGCTCACCAATCACGACATCAAGGCGGTAGAATATTTTTTAAAAGAGCGTTTTGAGAAACTGGGCCTTGACCCTTACAAGGAATTCATACATCTGGGATTGACATCCCAGGATGTGAACAACACCGCCATTCCCTTGTCCCTTAAAGAAGGTCTGCTAAAAGTGATTTTTCCTGCAATGAATGAATTGCTGGATAAATTAAAGGCCATGGCTTTGGATTGGATGGAAGTACCGATGCTGGCCCGCACCCATGGACAACCGGCTTCTCCCACCACCATGGGAAAAGAGATTTTGGTTTTTCATGAGCGGATAAAAGAACAATACCGTCAATTGCAAAAATTGCCCTATCCGGCTAAATTCGGAGGGGCTACAGGAAACTTTAATGCCCATCATATTGCCTATCCCGATACAGACTGGACAGGCTTTGCCAATGCATTTACCAAAAAGCTGGGCCTGGAGCGCAGCCAGGTAACCACACAGATTGACCATTACGATAACCTGGGTGCCCTGTTCGATAATCTTAAGCGCATTTGCACCATCATTATTGATCTTGACCGTGATTTCTGGTCATACATCTCAATGGAATATTTCCGGCAAAAGATTGTAAAGGGGGAAGTAGGATCTTCTGCAATGCCGCACAAGGTGAATCCTATTGATTTTGAAAATGCCGAAGGAAATGCAGGAATGGCCATTGCCATTTTCGAGCACCTTTCCGGCAAGTTACCCATTTCCAGGCTCCAGAGAGACCTTACCGATTCTACCGTATTACGAAATATAGGCACTCCCCTGGCGCATATGCTCATAGCACTAAAAGCCACCCATAAAGGCCTCAACAAGGTTAAGCTAAACCGGGAAGCCCTGGAACAGGATCTGGAAAAAAACTCCTTGGTGGTGGCCGAAGCCATCCAAACCGTGTTAAGGAGGTTAAACTATCCGGCGCCTTATGAAAAGCTGAAAGAGCTGACCCGCACCGAAGATAAGATAAACCAGGCTGCCCTGGAAAAATTCATTGACAGTCTTGACATTCCTGAAGGCGAAAAAGAAAAACTTAAAAAAGTCACCCCTTTTAATTATACCGGAATCCTTCCCGATAAAAGCAAATTGTAGCGCGGCCAACATTTCCAAGAATGAAAAATTTTAAAAAGATCATTTTATATATTACTCCTTACTGGGGGAGGGTTTCCCTGAATGTACTCTTCAATTTTCTTTCGGTTATTTTTTCGCTTTTCAGCCTCACCATGGTCATCCCATTTCTGAGCATCCTTTTCAATACCGAGCAAAAGGTTTATGAATTGGAGCCCCTCAGGCTGAGTATCGATTCCATCAAAAACAATTTTTATTACTACATCAACCTTTTAATCGATAATTACGGAGAAGTATATGCCCTGGTTTTTATCAGTTTGCTGGTGGTCGTAACCAGCCTTTTCAAAAACGGCTTCAAGTACCTGGCCCTTTACCACCTTGCCCCTGTGCGCAATGGGGTGGTAAAAGACATTCGCAACGCTATTTATAAAAAAACCATTGATTTGCCCCTCTCCTATCACTCCAAAGAAAGAAAGGGTGATATTATATCGCGCATGACCAACGACGTTTACCAGATCGAGATCAGCGTAATCAGTTCACTGGCCATGGTTTTCAGGGATCCCATGACCATTATCGTTTACCTGGGTTCACTGATGATCATGAGCCCGCACCTTACCCTGTTTGTACTCATTTTGCTGCCCATTGCAGGACTGATTATCGGCAGGATTGCCAAAACCCTTAAAAGCACGGCGCTCCGGAGCCAGAATAAGCTGGGAATGATCTTATCGGTTATGGAGGAAACCCTTTCGGGACTGCGCATTATCAAGGCTTTCAATGCAGAAGATAAAATGAACAAGCGGTTCTTTAGCCTGAACAGCTTTTTTACCCGGGTAATGAACAAGATGTATCGCCGGCAGGATATGGCCTCCCCGGTGAGCGAATTCCTGGGCACCATGGTATTCATTATCATTATGTGGTATGGGGGGTCTCTGGTGCTTTCCGGAGAGGGAAGCCTTTCCCCAGAAGGATTTATTGGCTACCTGGCCATTTTTTCGCAAATCATTCAGCCCTCCAAAACCTTTACCCAGGCTTATTATAATATCCAGAAAGGGATGGCCTCAGCCGACCGCATTGATGAGGTACTTGCTGCAGAGATCACGGTTAAGGAGGAACCCGGTGCCCTGCCCAAAGTTTCTTTCGATTCGGACATCACCTTTAAAAACGTTAGTTTTAAATACGAGGAAGAATATGTTCTGAAAAACATCAACCTCACCATTAAGAAAGGTCAAAAGGTTGCCCTGGTCGGTCAGTCGGGTGCAGGAAAATCCACTTTTGTGGATTTAATACCAAGGTTTTATGATGCCACCAATGGAGAAATCCTAATGGATGGCACACCCATCCGTAAAATAAAGATAAAGAACCTGAGGGCGCTGATGGGCAATGTAAACCAGGAACCCATTCTTTTCAACGACACCTTTTTCAACAACATTACTTTTGGAAAAACCAACGTATCTGANGAGGAAGTGATTCGTGCGGCCAAAATTGCCAACGCCCACGATTTTATTGTGCGCAATCCCCTGGGATACTATACCAATATAGGCGATCGCGGAGGAAAGCTTTCCGGTGGGCAGCGTCAACGCATCAGCATTGCCCGGGCGGTTTTAAACAATCCCCCAATCCTTATCCTGGATGAGGCCACTTCTTCCCTGGACACAGAATCAGAAAAGCTGGTACAGGAGGCGCTGCTGAACATCATGGAAAACAGAACCTCCATTGTGGTTGCCCACCGTCTTTCCACCATCATTAATGCCGATGTGATCTGTGTAATGCATGAAGGGGAAATTGTGGAAAAAGGGAATCACCAGGAGCTGCTGGCCCGGGACGGCATTTACAAGAAATTGCATACCCTGCAAATGTTCTCCTGATTTTTTTTACCGCATTTTTGAATAATGATTATTTTTGCATCGGCAATCGCCGGAAAACAACAAAAACAGAAAAAATTAAACTATGGATCTAAGCAAAATATTAACCATTGCCGGGAAAAGCGGCCTTTATAAAGTGGTCTCCCAGACCAGCAACGGGGTAATTGTTGAATCATTGTCCGACGGGAAGAAAATGCCGGTTTTTGCATCGCACCGCTCCAGTTCACTGGAGGACATCAGCCTGTTTACTTTGAGTGAAGACAAACCCCTTAAAGAAGTACTATGGGAAATTTACAAAAAAGAAGACGGTAAACCCGCCATTGACCCAAAATCAGATCCTGACAAATTAAAAAGCTATTTTGAGGAAGTGCTTCCTGATTATGACAAAGACCGTGTATATACCTCCGATATAAAAAAAGTATTGACCTGGTATCATATCCTGTTGGAGAACGACATAATCACCGATCCAAAAGCTTAAGAGGAGGAAGAAAGCAAGGAAGAAGCCACAGGGGATGAAAAGGGAAAACCGGAAGAAGGAAAACAGGAAAAATATGATGAGAAAAAAGATAAAACAGATTCGTCAGCCCCAAAGAAAAAACCCAAAAAAGAATAACTTTTTAAGTCCGTTCAGCGGACTTTTTTTTTAGTTTTACTGAAATGTATCAAAGGATCCTGCGCCCCATTCTTTTTCTTTTCCCCCCGGAAAGCATTCATCATTTTGTTGGATTTGCATTGAAGGCAGGGTTTTCCATTCCTGGTGTAAAATGGCTGGTAAAAAAAGCCTATGCGGTAAACCACCCTTCTTTGGAGCGGGAGGTCTTTGGCCTTCGTTTCCCCAACCCCGTTGGCATTGCTGCAGGATTTGACAAAGAAGCCTCTCTTTATAATCACTTGCCGGCCTTTGGTTTTGGGCATGTCGAAATCGGCACGGTTACCCCTCTAGGCCAACCCGGAAATCCGAAGCCAAGGCTTTTCCGGCTTCCCGAAGACAAAGCCCTGATCAACAGAATGGGCTTTAACAATGAGGGAGTAGAGGCATTTATTAAAAACCTTCGGAAAAACAAACCAAAGGTTATTGTCGGCGGAAACATCGGAAAAAACACCCTTACCCCCAATGATAAAGCCATAGAAGACTACTGCCATTGTTTTAAAGCCCTTTTTGACCTGGTTGATTATTTTGTGGTCAATGTAAGTTGTCCAAACATCACCGGTTTGTCCAAACTGCAGGATAAAGATGAGCTTACCGCTTTGTTGCAGGCCATTCAAAAGATCAATTTATCAAAACCCGGTCCCAAACCGGTTCTATTGAAAGTAGCCCCCGACCTGTCTGAAAAACAACTGGACGAGGTTATTGAGATGGTAAGGGAAACCCGGATCAACGGCATCATTGCCACCAATACTTCCACCCTACGCGTAAATCTGAGCACTCCCCCGGAAAAAGTGAAAAAGATCGGGAAAGGAGGCCTGAGCGGATTGCCCATTAAAGACCGGTCTACTGCCACCATTGCTTATTTATTCAAAAAATCAGAAGGAAGCATTCCGATAATTGGGGTGGGCGGGATATTTTCAGCCCGGGATGCCATTGAAAAAATCAATGCCGGAGCCACATTGGTTCAGATTTATACCGGGTTTGTCTATGCCGGACCTTCCATAGCAAAAAAGATCAATAAAGCCCTGATAAATTCCTGATCTTGTTTAATTCACACTTTTTGATTATTTTCATTCCCGAACAATGATCGTCCGTTTTTGAACACAATTCAGTTGAGTATCGTTTTTCTTTTTCTTTTATTATCTTTTTATTCAGTTTTTTAACATGTTTGGCGGGGTTTTTGCTAATATTTTACCAAAGAAAATATTTATGGATTTTCGGAAGATCTTGCTGATAATATACATACTGCTTACCCCACCTATAACTTTTGCCAGTGATCCTGTATTTGAATTTGACAGGGATCGGCGCAAAATAAAAATTCCGATAAGAGTCAGCCAAAATCTGGTAGTTGTTCCATTGAGCATAAATGATTCCCCGCCCCTGAATTTTATTCTTGATACCGGTATCAGGACGACCATTCTTACGGAACCTTTAATGACACAAATGCTGGATTTGGATTATAACGAAAGGATTTACATATTTGGTTTGGGTGGCGAAGGCATTTTAGAAGCAGTAAGGTCAAAAAACGTAACATTTCAAATGAGAGGGGTTACTGCTCAAAATATGGAATTGATCATTTTACCTGAGGGCATCCTTTCTTTTTCCGAACTTCTTGGGTTTCCGGTATATGGGATCATTGGCTATGATTTTTTCAAAAACTTCCCTGTGGGGTTGAATCATTACACCCAAACCATGACTATTTACCGGGATCAGAATTATCGCATCAGCCGCAGGAGCAAAGTAATTCCTATTCAAATAAAAAATCAGAAACCATATGCACAGGCCACTCTGGTGGGTCATAATGAAGATACCATATCTACCAACCTTCTGATAGACCTTGGTGCTAGTCATGCAGCCTACGTAAACAATCAATACCTTGGTTTAAGCGACTATACCATTGAAAGTTTTCTGGGCGAGGGATTAAGTGGCTCCCTGATGGGCAGAATGGGCAGGATTGATGAATTAATAATAGGTGATAAGATCTCAATTGAGGATGTGATTGTTGCTTATCCCAACAGGGAGTTCGTTACCTTTTTTGATCAGGAAATAGAATGGGAAGGCATCATCGGCAGCGAGATCCTGAAGCGTTTTGACATTATTTTTGACTACCAGGCCGAACAAATGGTAATGCGAAAAAACTTCAAATTCAGGCAGGCCTTTACACCAAACATGAGCGGACTGGAAATTATCGCAACAGGAACCCGCTACAATGAATTCATTGTTCATAGTGTTCGTCCCGGATCAGCAGGATATGAAGCAGGGATAATGGCGGGAGACCGCATATTGTCCATTAACCACCATAGCTATCACCAGATAAAACTGGATAAAATATTTAATTTGCTATCCGAAAAAGCAGGGCGTAGAATTTCCATGCTGCTAATGCGGGGGGATGAGACCTTTCGAACGGAATTCCGTTTGCGTGAGGATATTTAGCAACTTATTCAGCTCTCAGCAACTTCAGATCCCTTTCTTTTGCCTTTTCAACCCACGTTTCAGGAATGAATTTCCAGTTGCCTCTTTTTTGAGCCGGTACGGGCGAATTTTCCCGGAAGTAGTTCATAAGTTCCGTGCGCAAGTCGGTATCTGTTGAAAAAACCATACGCTCGCTGAGTTCTTCCCGGTCTATTCCTGACCCTCTTGTCAGGTGGCCTCCGCCCCCGCTTCCACGATAGGAATTGATGGCGACGCTATAAATACCATCCGGATCAAAAGCAGAACCATCCTCCATTTCCGAAATATAAATTCTTTCTCCGGAGGGTTTGCTCACATCAACAGTATAAATGATACCGGCGGCTGAGTCAAAATTAAAAAACGGGTTTCTCAGTAAGCCTCTGCCTGTGCGGCCTTCGGGTATCCCTCCCTGCTCATCCAGCCTGAAATTTAACATATGATCATTTTCATCCTGCATGGTCTGCACCCACAGATCATAGGAGAACTCCAGGTGGTCTTTGATTTCCTGACCGGAAAGCTCCATGGTATAAAGGTAGTTTTCATACTGGTATAGAGCAAAGAAGTCTTTGGTTCTTAAGGTGCCTTCCCTTAAGGTAATATCAAAGGACAGGGGAGCCGTAAATGAAATATCGGCACCGGTAATATCCAGCTGCACCTGGTGTACCAGGTCTGCAAAAGGAGCACTTCCAAACAAAGCCTCAATGGAATGGATGGTATTGCCGAGTTTTCCAACAGGCTTATTGGAGAATTCCAGTATTTCGGAAACATCACTTTCAAACCTTCTGATAAATTCCTGGCTTGGAGCAATCTCTCTGGTTTCAATGAGCTCGGCTTTTGTCTCCTTTAAGTTGAATTCCCGCCTTGACAGCCGGTCAAATTTCATTTCCACGATGCCCAACTTTTCTGCAAAATGCCCGGGCCCGACCAACAGTACTTCCTTGCCATCAACATTGGTAACCTTTTCAATCCTTTCGCGATGATCATGGGATGTAAAGATTACATCAAACCCGGGGACATTGCGCGCTACCAGGGCCGATGCATTGTCGGGGGTCGGCTCCCCTTCCCTTAATTCATCAGGTCCTCTTCCGCTGTGAAACAATCCGATGATCGCATCGGGATTTTCATTTTCTTTTATGTAAGGAACCCAGTACGCTGCAGCTTCCACCATATCCTGGAATTCAAGGCCATCCCACAGTTGCGGGGGAAGCCATTGAGGGACCCCGGTGGTGGTGAGGCCCAGCACGGCGATGCGAATGCGGCTTCGTTCAATAATAGTGTAAGGCTTAAAATAAGGCTCCTGTGTTCCTTCCTTCAAAACGTTGGCTCCCAGCCAGGGAAAATCAAATTCCTCTGTCAGGCGGTTGTAAACCTCCGGCCCGGCCTCAATATCGTGATTGCCTATGGTCGCCGCATCGTATTTCATGAAATTCAGCACCCTGCTGAAAAGGTTTTTATCACTTTCCTGCACAAAATTGGCATAATAAGCCGCAGTGGTTCCCTGGATCAGGTCGCCATTATCCAGCAAGATCAGGTTATTGGAGGAGCGGGTCCTGATGGCCTGCGTCAGGTAATGCACATTGGCCAAGGAAGATGCGCGGGGCTTGTCGGCCATAAAATCATAAGGGAAAAGATGACCGTGCACATCGGCTGTTACCGCTACATGCACCTTGATTTCCCTGGCATGGCTTTGAAAAGAAAGGGATAACAAAAAGATCAGGCCAAAAAATAAATACAACCTGTTTTTCATAAAAATATAAATTTGAGTGTAAAAATAAGTTTGTATTATCCTGAAAAAAAATGATTTTAAAAAGGAGATCCTCTAAACGAATTCCCGGTAAAATCAGGCTAAAATACTAAAAAAGACCGGAAGAATGAGCAGGATAAAAAAAAGCTGCCGGGGTTTTCCGGCAGCTTCTAAAAACAAGGACTTTTTATTGTCCCAGATAAGCTTTAAGCAATTTACTTCTTGAAGTGTGCTTGAGTCTTCTGATGGCCTTTTCCTTGATTTGCCTGACCCTTTCGCGGGTGAGGTCAAATTTGGCACCGATCTCATCCAGGGTAAGCCCGTGGTTCATTCCGATGCCGAAATAAAGGTTGATCACATCCCTTTCTTTTTCGGTAAGGGTAGCCAGGGAGCGTTGAATTTCCCTGGCCAGTGATTCGTGAATAAGGCTGGAATCCGCATTGGGGGAGTCGGAATTAACATAAACGTCAAGAAGGCTTGCGTCTTCTCCCTGTACAAGGGGAGCATCTACCGACACATGGTGTGTTGAAATGCGGAAAGACTCGGCAATTTTGTCTTCATGCAGATCCAGGGCTTCTGCCAGTTCTTCGGCAGAAGGCGGGCGTTCGAATCTTTGTTCCAGTTTTGAAGCCTCTTTTTTTATCTTGTTTAAGGAACCGACCTGGTTCAGAGGGAGGCGTACGATCCTGGATTGTTCGGCCAAAGCCTGAAGAATAGATTGCCTGATCCACCATACTGCATAAGAAATAAACTTAAAACCACGGGTTTCATCAAATCGCTTGGCGGCTTTGATCAGGCCAAGGTTTCCCTCATTGATCAAATCCGGCAAGCTCAACCCCTGGTTTTGGTATTGCTTGGCAACCGAAACCACAAAGCGAAGGTTGGCCTTGGTAAGTTTTTCCAGGGCCACCTGGTCACCTTGCTTGATGCGCTGGGCAAGCTGAACCTCTTCTTCTGCAGTAATCAGGGGCACTTTCCCTATTTCCTGAAGATACTTGTCCAACGAAGCAGTGTCTCGATTGGTGATGGATTTAGAAATCTTTAATTGTCTCATATTATTTTAAAAAATTAGAATATTTATTTATGGGCATTTGAAGGTAGGAATAATGGTATGCCTGTTAAAAAAGCCCACAAAGATACAAAAAATTTACCAAAAATGCAATGCCATAATCAGCCCATGCCAATGCCATAGTATGCGCGGGTTCCGTTGGGGTAAACCCCCTCAATAAGGACACCTCCGGATTTGTCTTTTAAAATCCGTGTAAGATCTTCAGGTGATCCGATTTTTTCCCGGTCCACATGGGTGATGATAAAACCATCGCGTATCCCTGCACTCCGGAGCTTTCCCTGTTGAAGGCCGGTTACCTGCACCCCATGGGACAGGTTAAGCTCCTGCATACGGTTTTCCGGAACGACCTGAAAACGGGCTCCCAGTTTATCCAGGATACTTTTCTCATGCTGGGTTATGAATGCAAACTCTCCATGAATATTACGGAGAACGGCAGTTGTTTCCCTTTCTTTACCCTCGCGGTAATACCTTACCAATACCTCATCCCCGGGCCTTTTTCTTCCGACATTTTCAATCAATTCGGAGGTGGTACGCACGGCCTGCCCGTCAATGCCGATAATAACATCGCCCTGCTTTAATCCGGCCTCTTTTGCGGCACTCCCATCCTCGACACCGACCACAAATACGCCCTGGTTAATTCCAATGTCCATTTCACCGGCCAGGGAACTGTTTAAGTCCCTGATGGTAACACCCAGCAATCCCCTTTGCACCTGCCCGAATTCAAGAAGATCTTCCATCACTTTTTGGGCAATATTGGAGGGGATGGCAAAGGAATACCCGGCAAAAGTACCGGTAGTGGAAGCAATGGCGGCATTGATCCCGATCAGTTCCCCATGGGTATTGACCAGGGCTCCCCCGCTGTTTCCGCGGTTTACGGCAGCATCGGTTTGGATAAAGGACTCAATGGCCATGTCGCCAAGAATGTTGATGTTACGTCCCTTGGCGCTCACGATACCGGCCGTAACCGTTGAGGTGAGGTTAAATGGATTGCCGATGGCCAGCACCCACTCTCCTACCCTTACTTCATCGGAGTTTCCAAAAGAAAGATGGGGAAGGTTTTCCTCTTCAATTTTGATCACGGCCAGGTCGGTGGTTGGATCCGTGCCAATGATCCGTGCTTCATATTGCCGGTTGTCATTGAGGGTCACTTCCACCACATCGGCGCCCTCCACCACGTGGTTATTGGTAATAATGATTCCATCAGGGTTTATGATCACCCCACTGCCGGAGGCTTCCCGCTGCCGTGGTTGAGGTTCTCCCCTTCTGGGGCCGAAAAAGAATTCCCGGATGGGATCATCAAGAAAACGGTCCCTTCCACCCATCTGAACCTCGTATTTGGTTCGGATATGCACAACAGCATTGACCGACATTTCCGATACCAGCGTGAAGTCAGGAAGAGAAGTAGGCAGTTTGGTCATATAGTTGGCCAAAGCTGCCGGGGGATTTTGAAGGCTACGATCCTGGCCCTGCACCTGTAGTGTGGGCAAAGAAAACTCCTCCTGGCTTTGCGGGAAAAAATATTGGCTGAGGCCCACTGTAAAAAGGCCACCAAATACAGCGGCNAAAAACAGTTGAGTGAATCTTTTCATCTGTTTATAATTTGATTAAATTGGTCAGATGCCTGTTCCGCCCATGCGGGGGAGCATCACAATATTGAATATCTGACCAATAAGTTAATACTAAGAAATAATCATTTACCTGTGTGTTTAAAGAATAGTCATGGATGTTTCATGGCTTTTTATTTTATTATCTGTTAACACTTTACAACATTACTTTGTTTGGTTTTTACCAAAAAATTGGCAGAAATGGAATTCAAACCGGTACATTTATTATCAATTTATGTGCCTTGCCGGTGAATAGAATCTTAAAAAAATTAAAATCAGCTTGATGCAAGAACGAAAACCCAAAAGAAAAAGTTTACCTCTGCCCTTTAAAAAAGTTAGCCTGCTGAAAGGTTGTTTAATCCAGGTTTTTTTCCCGTAAAAAACAGGTGATATTCCACGTGGTTTTTTTGTAATTTTGAATAAAATCTGAATCTTTGTGGTTTTCAATACCGGACGCTGTTCTTTTTGAGGTTTAAACCGGAAATTCAATTAATAAAAGCGGGAATGTTCCATCACCGTAAAAAAGAAGAATACAAGTTATCCTATATTGCCATGGGTTTGATCGTCGGCTTTTTTATAGGGGGTGGACTGGTATATCTTTATACAAACCGTCAAAATGACAGTTTTGAACGTTATAACCCGCTGGTATACCTGGAAGAGTTTTTTAATGAAGAGGCCATCACCAATGTTTCGGATCAGGATGTAGGGGAACAATCCGGAAATTTCAACGACTCCGGGTTTGATAAAGTCCCGGAACCGGAAAAGCCGGGTGGGGAACCGGGATACTTAAACGAAGTGCCGGCCAACTCCCCGGGCATAACCGACAATCCTGACCCTTATGCGGACATTACCTGGGATGCTGCCCGGGAGCGTGATTTACAGAATGATGATATTGTAATAAAACAGGATCGCCTGAAGCAGGTAAAAGCTTACTACCTGCCTGCCGGATCCGGCAGCAACAATCAAAGTCAACCCCTGAAACAACTGGACTCGCTTCTGGGAAATTTTTCCCGCAACAACCCTGATAAGAATCTGTTTTACGTTGAGTTCTGGGAATCTCCCTTAAACTATAAAGGTTACCGTATGGGTCAGAACAAACTGGTAGTATATGGGGTAGAGCAGATTGAATTTGCCAGCTTAAACAAGTATTATGACGAATATTTTTTAAGGTACCTGAACAATTTTTATCCCCTTGTCATAACCAATGAATTCAAACCCCTTGTTCCCATCAGCGACACAGAACTCATTGAACAATTTCAGCAACAATGGCCCTGACCTTTCACAAATACCATGGCGCCGGTAACGATTTCATCATCATTGACAATCGCGACGGTTTTTTCACTGCCAGCGGCAAAGACAATCCTAAAGACATTGCAGCCCTTTGCCACCGGCGTTTTGGCATAGGAGCCGATGGCCTGATGACCCTGGGCAAGGCCGTTGGCTTTGATTTCAGGATGCGTTACTATAATTCCGACGGAAAAGAGGGCAGCATGTGTGGTAACGGGGGAAGATGCGTTGCCGCTTTTGCCCGTCAGGCAGGAATTACCGGGAAAAATAGCCGGTTTGTAGCCATTGACGGCCCCCATGATACCGAAATGGTGAAAGAAAACATTCCGGATTTTGTGGTCAAACTCAGAATGAACGATGTGCAATGGCCCTACCTGGAGGAGGAGGGTTACCAGCTGGACACAGGTTCCCCCCACCTGGTTATCTTTGAGGAGGAAATCTCCCGGCTGGACGTTTTTACCCTAGGCAGGAAATATCGTTACCTGGATAAGTTTTTACCCCGGGGAGTCAATGTTAATTTTGCGGAGTTGACAGACTACGAGCAACTCCGGATGAGAACCTATGAGCGCGGGGTGGAAGAAGAAACCCTGGCCTGTGGCACCGGAGCGGTGGCCGTGGCAGTTGCAGCCTATGTAAGGGGCGTTAAATCGCCCGACAGCAGCTATCTGTTAAAAACCAAAGGCGGGGAACTCCGGGTTAAGTTCACTCCCCCGGGAGAGAACGGTTCCTACTTCACCGACGTATGGCTGACAGGGCCTGCAAGACATGTTTACAGCGGAGAACTTCCCTGGTAAATAATAAGGAATATGATGAACCAAACCATGCCAACGGGATTGACGCACAGGGTAATGACTATTGAAGTTTTAAAGAAGAGGATGGAGGGTAGAGAGTAGAGGGTTTATTAAGAAACGCTACCATCCACCTGCTACCTTTAATCCGGAACCCGGGATGCATTTACAAAGTATAGAGAATCGGATAGTTGAAAAATAATAAACACATGAAGGGCCTGAAAGGAGAAAAAGTTTATTTAAGACCTCTTGAGATTGAAGACCTGGATGCCATTTACCGCTGGGAAAATGATCCGGAAAACTGGCAACTGGGCAATACCCTGACTCCCTTTTCCCGGTTTTTCCTTGAGCAATTCATTCTCAATTCGCAGAACAATATTTTTACCGACAAGCAATTGCGGCTGATGATCGAAACCCATGAAGGGGAGCTGGCCGGTACCATCGACCTGTTTGATTTTGACCCCCATCATAAACGGGCAGCCGTTGGCATTTTGGTGGATGTGGCCTACAGGAAAAGAGGCTATGCCTCAGAAGCCCTGGATTTGCTTCTGGATTATTGCAAAAACACCCTTTCACTTCGGCAGGTTTATTGTACGGTAAACGAGGATAACCCTGGCAGCATCAAGCTTTTTCAAAACAAAAACTTTGAAATAACCGGCACGCGCAGGCAATGGAACCTGGTCGGAAAACAATGGCTGGATGAGATTTTTATGCAATGTATCTTTAAAGACTGAACTTTTCCTTAAAATTATTTGTATTAACTATCGTTGTTAAATTGATCAGAAAATAATTGTATCGGGGTAAATCAAAGATGGCAAAAAGAAAAAAATCAGGAATAAAAAAAGTATTGGCCGTAGTTGCAGTTATATTGGTTATTGGCGGAATCACGGCGGGCTATTTTGCTTACCGTACGGCTTTTGGGCCCAATGTGGACCTTGAGGGCAAGGTCACCATGCATATTTACATCCCCACCGGAAGTTCGTATGAAGATGTGCTGAACATCCTGGAAGAAAACCGGGTGGTAGCCAACATCAATACGTTTACCTGGCTGGCTGAGCAGAAGAATTACCCCAACCGGGTGATGGCGGGGCGCTACCTGATCCATGAAGACATGAACAACAATGAGCTGATCAACCTGCTGCGTTCCGGCAGGCAGGACCCGGTAAACATCACTTTCAGCAACATCCATACGCGTTATGAAGTGGCCGGGGTTTTATCCCGCCGCCTTGAAGCCGATTCGGCTGGGATCCTGGACCTGATGAAAGATCCGGAAGTCATGAAAAACTACGGGCTCACCCCTGAAACCGCCAAGCTGATGTTCATTCCCAACACCTACGAATTTTTATGGAATACTTCGGAAAAAGAGGTGCTGGACCGCATGCAGCGGGAGTACAACAACTTCTGGAACAACCAGCGTTTGCGGCAGGCCGAAAACATCAACCTGAGCCCGGAAGAGGTGGGCATTATGGCTTCCATCGTGCAGCGGGAAACCTCAAAAAGGGATGAAATGAACCGAATTGCCGGGGTTTACATGAACCGGATCAAAAGAAACATCCCATTGCAGGCCGACCCTACGGTGATTTTCGCGGTGGGTGACATGAGCATCAACAGGGTGCTCAACCGCCACCTTGAGATCGACTCCCCATACAACACCTATAGAAACAGGGGATTGCCCCCGGGCCCCATCACCCTTCCCGAACCTTTTGTAATTGACCAGGTGCTGAACTATGAAAACCATGAATACCTGTTTTTCTGCGCTCTTGACGACTTCAGCGGCTACCACGCCTTTGCCAAAACCTACAACGAACACCTGGCCAATGCCAGGCGTTACCGGCAGGCCCTGAACGAAAGACGCATCATGCGCTAAATCTTTCCCCCTTCCGCTAAAAGCCCCTGCAAATCCTGCCACATTGACCAGGTTTTTTTAACTTTGGCCTTAAACAAATTTTGGAGATATGACAACGATCAAGTTTGGCACCGACGGATGGCGGGCCATCATGGCAAAGGAATTTACCACGGAAAATGTGGCAAGGGTTGCAGCAGCAACCGCCCGATGGGCATTGAAGCAAACCGAAAATCCCGCAGTGGTGGTCGGGCATGATTGCCGGTTTGCAGGAGAGTTGTTTGCCGAAACCACCGCCAAAGTTCTCGCCAACCATAATATCAAGGTATTGCTGGCCACCGGCTTTGTTTCCACCCCCATGATCTCCATGGCGGCGCTTCACCTGAAAGCCACCCTGGGGGTGGTGATCACTGCCAGCCACAACCCACCCATTTACAACGGTTACAAGCTTAAGGGCCATTACGGAGGCCCCATGATGGAAGAACAGATCAGGGAAGTGGAAGAACTGATCCCGGAAACCTATACCGAAGACCTGGACAGCATTAAGCTTGACGATTTGAGGGAAAAAGGCCTGTTGGCCGATGTGGACCTTGAAACCATGTATTGCCAGTACCTGGAGGAAAAGTTTGACCTGGATGCCATCCGCAGGTCCGATATGAAATTTGCTTTTGATGCCATGTATGGTTCGGGGCAGAACGTGATGCGCAGACTTTTTCCCGGCATCACCCTGGTTAATTGCGAGCGTCAGCCCCTTTTCGACGGGATTCCGCCGGAGCCTCTTCAGAAAAACCTTCAGAAATTTTCAGAAGTGATCAGGCAGGCAGGAGATATTGACTGCGGGCTGGCCGTTGACGGAGATGCCGACCGCATTGCCCTGATGGGAAAAGAAGGAAACTATATCGACTCCCATCATGTGATGCTGCTGCTCATCCATTACCTGAAAAAATACAAACAACTCGACGGAAAGGTTGCCACCGGCTTTTCTTCCACGGTAAAGATCCAAAGGCTTTGTGAGGAATAC
>SL_3KL_010_SEDDRAFT_10000891_pt1 | contig 26320 bp, 54 predicted proteins | sample SodLakKL_010_SED_2_FD_10381 | JGI IMG/M metagenome (IMG submission 10381) | reverse complement strand
AAACGCTTGATGCCAGATATGGCGTACGACAGCAACAGCCCGAACAACAGCCAGCCCATCATCGGGATCACCTGCTTTCGTTTTTATTATTATACCACCAGCGACAGTAAAAACGTCCCCAACCACACACCAACGATCGTACCGGCTACTTTAATATAAAACATCGTTATCACTCCGTTTCCAGATTTTCGATTATTTCGATCACCTTTTCCAGCCCTTCGATATACCCATCGTCGTAACCGACATCGTGCGGCGTTCTGGCGGGATAGTCAATTTTATATCGTTCCCGGAAGCGGATTTCTTCTTCGATAAACGCTTTTACTGAATCGTATTTACTCATATTAATTCCCCTTTTCTTCGAAATCAATCCCTAGCTCATGCATTAAGTCTGCGATTGTTCCCGCTGTTGCAAACTGTTCGTTATCGATATAGCTTAGATACCTGTCGACGATAATTTCTTCCCACGTCCGTTCCACTCGATATCCAACGATAATCGCCCGCACCAGCTTCGCCCGACAGTACGCATCTGTGTCGTAATAGTCGTCCAGTGCTGGCGTACTGGAAATGGCATCGGACACAACGTCTTCGATCAGTTGATGCGCTGGGTATCTGCATTCCTTCAGCATGTAATCCAACGATTCGACAACTTCTTTCGGAAGTTCCACTATCTCCCTTTGTACGTATTTGGTCATCGTCCTTCCCTCCCGTCATCGTCCGGCGCTGACAGCGGTACAAACGCAATCGCAACGATTAAAAGCGCTGTAACCATGTAAATAATGTTTTCAGCCATCGTTTATCCTCCGATTTTAGATTATTTAAACCATAATTCGTCCATAAAATCCAAATATGCGTTTAATTCGGATTCTGACATATTATCCAGTTCAGCGGGGCGTAATTCGAACATATTTTCCGTTGCCCGGATAAACTCCCGAAATGTTTCCGGATTTTCAGCTTCCGGGATCAAATCGCATATTCTTTCGTCCAGTTGATCGTGCGCAATGTGATCCATATCGTTTCCTCCCGTCAAAATATAATCGCTCCATATATCACCAATGCGATGAAGGTTAATAACGCAATCGCTCCGACTTGCGCCGGAAAAGTCATAACCAGCACGATGATCCCCCATAATGCCATCCCAAACACCGCAAACGCTAGGGAGATTATGACAAACATTCCGAAGATGAAAAACGCTCCCCTTGCGCATTCCTGTATAAAATGCTTTATCGCTTCCATCATAACATCGCCCCTCGGATTGCCAGCGCCATAAACGGTATTCCGATCAACGCCAGCAGTAATACCGGTGAAAATTGAAACGCCATCCATCCCAGCCAGATCACGAAGAATATAATCGCAAGTAAACTAGCGGAAGCAGTCCAGACCAGCACAACATCCCACGCTGACCACGCCATATCGTCAATCCACTTTTTCATCGTCAATCCCACCAGTTCCGACCATATTTGCGCATAGTATCGAAAATCATCCGATACGAAGCGTTTTCCAGTTTGGTCGCTTTATTTTTATACAATTCTGCCGCCCGTTTTTCGTATTCGTCTTTGTCTTCGTCAAAGTGCGCTGTAATACGTCCTTTTCCGGTTTCTTCGTCGAATTCCTGTCGCAAGTCCATAAATACGATCGGTTTTCCGAATCGTTTTTCAAACAGCTCCACATAATACCCATAGGCGTCCCGATACCATTCAATCGCCCGTAAAACGTCTTCCATTTGTTCGACTTCTTGCGTTGTGTCCGTCATGGTATCATCGCTCTTATAGAACTTCAGATCACGCCGCAATTTGGCTTCGATCAAACCGATCATATAATAAAAATTGAATGTCCGATCTGCGGCGATAACTTTTTTGTAATGCCAGTAATTTCCGATAATGGTTGCGGCTTTGTGGAATGGATTCGTGATCTTACGCCAGAAACGGTACATTTCCCATTGCAAATCGAATTTATCCATCACTGTTCCTCCAATTCTGCCAGCCTAGCGGCGATAAACTTTTCTACTTCTTCCCCCATTTGTTCGGCGGTAACGCCTTGCGCTTTTAACTCTTTTCCCAGATCGTCGCCCTTATTGCGTAAATCTGCCTGTAAAGTATCTAATGCCAGTCCCGGCACACTGTCTTGTGCTTCCTTGACTAAAAGTTCCAATTCATTGATACGGATAAAACGTTCGATATTATTCATTATTTATCGCCCCTTATCGTTTTATATTCGACGCCTTCGTAAAAGTAAATTAACGTTGGATGATCGTCTTCCTCATATCGCATATATCCGACAAATCCTTCCGATTCGCAATAGGGACGCACCCAGTCCAGAAAATGTTCGATCTCGGAATCGTAATTCTTTAGATTACATCGAATAGTCATTTGGTACTGCCGGGAAATGTGATCGTATTTTATATCGCTATGCGTGAATCCGTCGAAATAATAACTGTCGCTTTCCAACATTACTCGCCATCTGTCCGTCGAAAGTAACGGATGTTTTGGCGTGATAAAGCTCATAGGATGCCCGCCAACATCATAACCGACCATATATTCCAATAGTGATACGACATATTCCGGGGCATCTTCTTCCAAATCCACCGCCAACATCAATTCGGTGTACATTCCCATCGCTATCACTCGCTTTCATATACGTAATAGTCATCCATCTTGCGATCCCCATCCACCGCATCCAGCCGCCAGATATGATATTTCCGATCCACTTCGATCATGTACCGGGTCATACCGGTCACACGGCGGATGCATTGTTTACGACGGGGAATGCGTTTTCCTTCGAAGCGGGTCATGACGATTTTTGTTCCGATCGATATCGTATCCCGCATATTAACCACCTTTTCGATTACGTTCGTCGTCAATTTCCTGTTGTTTTTTGCGAACTTCTTTTGCGACTTCTTCCCGGAACTTTTCGTCTGCTTTTTTCTCCGCCAGCTTGTGCCGTACATCCTGAGTGACTTGTATCGATGTTTTCAGCACCCAGAAGACCAGTCCCAGCAGGGATAAAGCGACCGTTCCGAAAAAAGCGGCTCCCAGTATCATCAACATCATTTCCATATGCTTTTACCTCCTTAGTCGCCCAGTGCTAGTGCCAGCAGTACCACAAGCGGAAGCCATACCGCCGTCAATAGCGCCATTACGACAATTACTTCGTATTCGCTCATACCTACGCCCCCTAAAAGTAATCTTCGATTTCCGGCGGTATGATGAAATCCTTTGCGATTACTTCGACGCATTTATCGCATAAATCAAACTTCCATTTCTGCGTGTCAAATTTGCTACCGTAACCCCAATGGATCGTAAATTCTTCGCATGCTTGCATATGAATTTCGTTCATCATATCGGCATTTCCCTGCTGTTCCGGATGACTGCCGTATCGATCGCCGCATCGATTACATCGTACTGATACCGTTTCTTCCGTCATCTTAAATGTTTGTTGTTTCTCACGCATCTTTACCCCTCCTTATAGAATGCCGCTGTCGTTCTGCGTAAGCGGTCAACGTGTCTTTGTGGATTTTCGAAATAATGGGCGGCGTACGACGTGTATGCCATTTCCAACAATTGTTCGAAGACATCCCATTCCGTGAATCCGTCTTGTACTAACATTTTTGCGGCATTAGTCCATGCATGTTCTTCGCATTCCAGTTCCATTCCGTTATCGTAGTAATCACGTGGACTAATTCCCTTTGTTATCCAGTCGTATATATGACCCATTTCGTGATACAATACAACGATAAACTCTGCATCAATTTTCACACCATCCAGCGGCGGCATGTATGCGATATACTGTTTTTCGCCGGTATTTCGGAAAGTTTCTTCGACAGCCGTTGCATCATAAATGTCCCGCACCCATTTTTCGATTTTGCCATTTGTTGCAATAGCGCCGGTAAAATCCAGTTTAAACCCCATTTCCTCGGATCGCTGTTTTGCCCGATGTAATAACGACATCGGTTACACCTCCCAGTTTTGATCGTCCATCAATACGTCCAGCAACGCTTCCAAATCGGAAGCCGTTAATATGCGCCATTGTTCGTCCTCTTTAACGGCTCCCCCTCCGGTTTCAATCGCCAGTATGACCGTTATTACTTCGTCGCTTGCGGTGATAAACTCGACCCACTCGAATTTTTCGCCCATATCGTTCATACGATATCCCTCACAAACGGTAATAATGCAAAGAACATTCCGAATGCCACTGCAAACAGTGCAATCGCCAGTAAATCCATTTTTACCACCCTTTCTAAACGATTTCCGCCAGCTCCATTCCTGCCCGCACCAACTCGTTATGTTTGCCGGATGACATTCCTTTTGCGACTAATATTCGTAGCGGTTCCAGTATCCACGGCATATGATCGTCAATGAACACCAACGCCGGAAGTACGACCGTTATTGCGATAATCTCGACCGCAATTCGTGCATAATATTCGAAGCGGCTCATGCTATCGACCGCCCCGATAATGATTTGCGCCATGCCTAATATCATCGGTAATCCTCCAAACAATAAACGCCAGAAAGATAACAACCATAAATCCGATCATTTTAATCCCCCNTAGTGATGGAAACCGCCAGCCATAAGATCAACAGTCCGACCGTATACATTAATCTATCTAATGTCTTTAGCATCCCGATTCACCCTTTCCCATCTTCTATCGGCAAGCATTCCGGCTCCGCCCAGTAGGAAAAACAGAATCGTCAGTTTTACAAAAAACTCCGCCCCGTCGCCAAATGGCGGTATATACAACGCAATAGGGATATAAATCAGTAATGCGATTAAATACAGAAACGCCGTATATACGATATGTTTTATAAACTCCACAATTAACGCCCCCGTTTCTTTCCCGTCGGCTTCAGGGATATATCCCAGTCCGCATTTACGTGTTTTACATAATAGTCCTCGACGCTGATTCCACATCCCGTGCATCGCTTATATCCGACTGTTTTCGTCCCATCTTCATGATCCCGCTTGTGCGCTTTAAATCTTCGATATTCTTCGCAATATGGGCAGAACTTCTGGCGCTTAGTCTTGCGTTTGGCATCCGATGGAATGTCCGACGGTTTCCGAATGTTTGGCGTTTTTACATGCGCTGTTTGCGTCATGATTATTCACTCCTTTCATATGTATAAACGAATAAAATCCCGACCGTTACGGAAACAGCCGGGATTTTTCGTATTTTTTTTATTCGATTACTGCGTCGTTATTGCTGGGGCGGAAATATGCGGACACACCATCGGGAAACGTCCTGCCGTCGCTGGATTCAATGCCCTCTAGTTTTACCGCTTTGGTTTCCGGGTCGCCTTGTCCTTGCAAAAGAATTTCTAAAAGTTCAAGCTCCCGCACATCCGTTACCTTTGCGATGACATAATCCTTCTGGGATTCGTCCATGTGAATCTTTACCGTATCGCCTGTTTTTACGCTCATAATATAAGCCCTCCTAGTTTAATTATTCATGCGCAATAAAATCGCCATTGTCCGGCACAAACGGGAACATCCATAAGCCCGGTATCAGTTGTCCGTCGACGTGTACATCCCGTAGCTTGTAAAACGTTTGTGATTTATTACCTTGTACAATATGGCGCTGGACGCCGCATACAATCCCTTCGATATAATATTCCGGATGATTAGGATGGTTATCGAAATGGATGCGTATGCGGTCGCCCGTTTTCGGGGTCATCCCGCACACTTCCACATTACAGAACTTTGTCGCCGTTTTCCGGATCGAATGTGACCGGAATATACCCGACTTCTTCCAGTAGATGATGCCCCGCCGCCAGATGTTCGCCCTCTAGCTCGAAAAACTCAACATCCGTCAGTCGGAACTGTTCTAGCTTCCATCCGTTTTCTTCTAGCTGGTCGATATCCAGTCCGGACATTAACGCTTCAATCGGATGAACGTCGATATGCTGGATGTCGGATACCGTCCCTTTAACGTGTCCACCTTCAGCATCTACGAAAATCAGTACGCTGTTTCCGATTACTGGCTTTGTCATTTTTACATCACTCCATTTTTATATTTATGTTTCATTAACGCATTTACTGTGTTACTTATCTACTCAGGACAAAACTTCGTCGCCGTTTGCATGTTCAAAAGATACCTTCAGTTTTCCTGTTGCGGCGATGATTTCCTTTCCCAGCGCTTCTTTATCGGCATCGATTCCGTGAAATTCGACGTCTGTCAGGCGCAACCCGTAATCGATTCCCAGAAGAACTCTTTCCATTTTGTCGTCCACAACCTCGACAACCGTTCCGGTGATATACTGGTCTTCCCTTACGCCATCCATTTCCACCATATGCACTTTTACTTTGCTTCCGACTGTTGGTTCCATTTGAACCCCTCCATTATCTATATTTTTTTGGTTTACGTTCCGGACTGGTTGCGTAATCTTCCGGATATTCCATACGGAAATTATTTTCGTCCAGTACCCGGATTTGATACCCGATTTTCCTGCCATCTTCCCGCCCTATTGCGTACATATAGACGCATAGGTAAATGATTGCCGCCATCGTTACAATAAACATTCCTAGCATTCGGGATGCCCCCTTGCCCGTGGTTCCGGACGAATCGTGTACCCTCCGAAGTAAGCCGATGCGACGACTTTAATCGATAAGTCGTTAAGCGGTGCAAAACGTCCCTGCATCGGGGCTACACGCTTTTCCATCGAATGTAACAACATGCCGATCGATCCATAAAATTTTAATGCGCTGGTTAATGCGTCACTTTGCGATTCGGTCAGTTGTACTTTTCGCAAGGTCTTCCGCCCTCCTTTCATATGTATAAACGATTACGCAAAAGTTTGTTACACATTCCTTATATATTTTTTGATCCGATATTGTATAATGTATTAATAGCCGGTTTACAAACGCAATGCATCCGGGTATATGAATCACATAAAACAAGAAAGGAGGATAGTCCAATGCTAGTCGTACGCCCGAAGTTGAATCAGATACTAAAAAGCCGGGGCATCACACAAGCCGAACTGTCGAAAATGTCTGGCGTGCCGCAAGGAAGCATATCCCGCTTTGATCGTAACCGACGGCATCTTGCCGATCATATGTTTCTGATTGCGGACGCACTGGATATCAGCGTCGACGAACTGTTTTATGTAAACCGCAAACAGGACGAACGTCCCAGGCAACTATCCGGATGAACAGACTAACCGCATTACAGTCGATTAAACTGGTTCACTTCGATGTAGTACACATGTACATCGCCCGGTTTTGTCCACGCATTGTATCGTTCTCTGCGTGCGGCATTTCGGGCGTGTGTATGCTTGTCACGCAATAACTCGGTTTGCGCCGCCCGTTTCTTTCGTATCGGCGGGCGATAATCTTTACCATCCGTCCCCATCGTTTCCAACAAAACGGCAGGGGCGCTTTTTTGTTGTTGTCGTTTAATTTGATGCTTCGAATATACCGGATAATCGGATAAACGGGATTTGTTTGTCGATCGATCGGATAATTCTTCATGCAATATTAAGTCCGTTAATATCTCCATAACAGCTTCGGACAATACGATCCCCTTAGATAATGCATCGTCCAGTATGTCCGATATATGTACCATTCGTGTATTACGATCCATTTCTTTCATCTGATTAATATCGTCTTTTTCGACGTGATCCACGTACATTTTTACCCCTCCCCTCTATGCGTACAAGCCGCCGTAATTCCATCCGACATATACTTCCGCAATACGTACGCATACGGCTTTTTTAATCGTTGATATGTACTGCTGGGACACACCCCATTCGTCGGATATGTCCCGATAATCTTCGTCATTCACCAACAGCCGCCATAATATTTCCGTTTGCCGATCGTTTAATTCTGCCCGCTGGATTGCGATGTCCATATCGATAACGATATCCGATAACGTATAATCGCATCCATCAAAACGACGGGATTCCATATACCGCCGCTGTTTTAACAGACGTTCGATCCCTTTCCACGTATGAAAGTCGAATCGCTGTTCATATTTACGATGTTTGTCGTTCATACCCTATCACTTCCATAATAGATCGGACTTCCCGCTGTAATTCCTCCAATCCGTCTGTATTATTCCATATCCGATAGTCGGAAGCGAAACCGTCGACATAACTTTCCGTTTCATGTGTGATCGATTCGTCCCATCGCTCCCCCGCCGCTTCCATTCGCTGTCGACGTACATCGTCGTCCGCATCGATACGAATAAAAACGTATCCTTGTTCTTTCATCTTGCGATACTCATTCGGTTGTCGTAAATCGGTAATGACGATTCGTTCCGGTTGTTCCCGATCCACACGACGTAACAACGCATCCACCCACACATTTTCCGCATATGACCGGGCATCTTGCCCGAATCCCTGAAGTAACGAACGGGGCTTGCGTCCCCCTTCGTAATANTGCGGATATAACTCTTTCGTGATGGATCGGATTTCATCGCCAAATGCATAACGGGAAAAGCCGTATTCTTCCGTTAGTATTTGACCGACGGCATCTTTCCCGGAACGCATCTTCCCGATCAAAGCGATCTTTGTTGGTTTAGTCATCGTCGATCGCCCCCTGTAGAAAGTTTTTTATTCTTTCCGCATTTTCTTCGTCCCCTAGATTGTTCAGTAATTGCGCAACCTCGTCCAGCAGTACGATTAGTTTCGCCTTTTCGACCGCCCTTTCGGTTCCGCTGATGGTTGCGGTTTCCGGCGTCCATTCTTCCGGGTCGACGATTTCGTATCGAATTTCTTCCCTGTCTAAAGACCATAACGACCGGGCATCCATATCATCGTCCATAATGAACAAAGAATCGTCCACGTCGTCTTTACGTACTTTATACGGTGTATGCGTCGTCCATGCATTCGCCCAGTCCAGATCGAACAGCACAATGTAATCGCCATCGGATAACTGATGTTCTTTCGCCATGCTATTCCCTCCCCGTTGGTTTATTCCAGCGCATTAAGCGCCCATTGTAAGTCGTTGATATCGATTGATGTATCTGGATCGACTTGTATCGACACATGGTTCATGTCCCGCTGTTCCTTCGATTGTGTGACGTGTACCCTGTCACCGTTTGCCGGAAAAAGAACTCCCCATTTCCTGTCGTCTAGTGCGATCGGCGTTTCTTCCGGTACAGTATCGTCCTCCCCCATATCCGGAACATCGTCGTCGTGATCGTCGTCCCATGTGGATTCGACATTCTGATATATTTCCATTCGTGTAACGATGTCCATAATCTGATCCCCATATGCATCGCCATTTAATAGCGCATCTTCCAGACTGTCGTATACATCCGTTTCATATCCCGGAACCGCCCATCTGCCCGCCAGTTCTTCGACTGTTGGTGCGATTCCTTTTTGTACGAAATGAGATCGTGGGGAATGGTTCTTCAATTTCTTTTCTTCGGTTGATGCGTACGCCTTTAGGTGATGGATTTGTGCCAGTGCGCCATATGCTACGCTACGAAACCAGCTTCCCTCTGCTCCGCCGCCGACAGCCCCGATACCAGCGAAATTGTTCTGCTCCGGCTTCACATCGCCGCCGTATTCGAAATTACCTGTTTCCTTAAGCGATTGTGCCAGCGCAATATCTGGGCGTACCCCCTCGATCTCCCCCAACATGTAAAACGTTTCGACTACGTTTTCCGGGGCATTTGGTGCGACTTCTTGGACGAACTTTTTCGCATACTCCATTTTTACTGTTGGCTTTCCCATAATTTTCGTACCCATTTCGTTCCCTCCTAGTTATTCAAATATACCTAACTGAATAAAGTTCCCGTCCAGATCAAACGCCCATTCTGTCATAAAACCTCTAAACCCTTCGACGTTACTGTTCCCGACTGTAATTTCGACATACATATAATTTTCGTCTGCGTCTGTTTCGTAAGTGATCCCGAACTCATTCAACAGATCGATCAACTTCGATATGTCCGTCATACGGTTTCCCTCCTATTTGTATTCCAACAGATAATCGATCGCATTCGGAAACTGCTGTCGTGCAAGTTGGTCGACTGCTTGTGCGTATAACTGGATTTCTTTTTGCGCATCATGTTCCAGACGTTGACCCAGAAAATGTGCTACCGATTCCAGCGACGCCGTCCAGTACCAGCGTACATACATCCCGTATGCGGGCAGAAACAGACGGGCTTGTTCGGCACATACTCCCGCATCTAAGGCATCCGAATATAATCGCTCCCCTTCTTCGATGTACTCCATTAATTGCATATACATCCAGAAACCTTCGGCGTCTTCGATAACTTCGCCCGATCCTTGTTTGCTGTCGGACGGGGCGGATCGCCATTCATCCCGTTTCGGAACGTAAAAGACCGGTTCTTCGGTGATATACCTCCGGGATGATTCGTTCCATGCGTCCATTACGTGATCCGATCCGACAACGTACTTCCACCATTGACGGGCAACCATCAGCGGTGCATACACTTCGAATTGCAATGTTGCGTGCCGGAATGGGGACGTATGCCCTTCCCTTGCTAAAAAACGTAATAAACGATCGTCCTTGTCGGAATATTCTTCGGATCGCTTGTCGTACGATACACGGGCGGCATTGACAGGCGCAAGATCGTCGCCCATTACGTCATGCAAAATAATATATCCGTGATCCAGTACATCGATTTTATTTTTCATTTGATCCCGTCCCCTCCATGCTTTCGATCATGCTATCAAGTATTTTTATTTCTTTATCAGCTTTATGTCCCATACGATTAAGCGCCCATGCGTGTTCGACTATATCCGGGTCGTCATCATTACGCATATAATCAAAGCCGACATACAACGCCTTTCGATCGTCTAGCAAATCCAGTCGTTTTCGCTTTAACATCATTAAATACTCTGATTGTGCGGATTTCATCATAACCCCTCCTTCATATGTATAAACGAAAAAAAAGCCCCGCCGTTACTTCGGCGGGGTCGTTATGCGGATTGTTTATCTTCTACTGGATCGGAACCGTCTGCGTCAAACTCATGAAAGCAATCGTAACACTTGTGGTACTTGCGTCCGGGGAATGTTCCGACCAGATAGCCAAATGGCGCAATCAGTGCCGCAAACACTAGGAAGATGATCCCGATCCCGAAGATCAGCGTTACCATTCCCAAAAACATCGATGACATCGCAACCAACATCACCGCCCCTTTGCGTTCCCTTGCCTGATCGATAAACGTCGTCTTGTGCGAATCGCATCGTGGACATGGGCGGTGCGGGTCTTTCGCCCGCTCCCGCTCGTCCCGGCGCTTTTTATACGCCGCCATCTTTTTATCAAACTTTTTCTGGCGCATTTTTACCACCCTTTCGAAAATTTTATGCACCCCATGCCGGGATGTTGTACTGCTCCCGTTCGTGCTGATAGGCTTCGTTCTGCATCTGTTCGGCGCTGAAATAGGCGACAGCTTCGTCACGACTGCTTAGTACCCTAGTTCCCCCGATTCTGACTTCGTAAACAATGCCGACGGACTTCATTACGGCGACAACCTCGTAATGTACCCGCATTGTAATCGCTCCTTTCTAGTTTTTTGAATATCGATGTTCCCACAATTTGCGGGAAACTTCTTCCAGCGTCATATCTTCGTAAAGAAAGTATTCTGCGTCGTATTCGTCATCTTCGTTACCAGCCGACCAGCGGAAGCCTGTTTCCGAAAACGGGGAATCCGTGATATAAATGGATACCGGATTTTCGTCTACGTCGTACCCCCTGACTGACGCCGACCATTTACCGACTTTAAAGGATGGGCGGACGGTGTAAGAAAACACGCCCGATGCTTCCAGCGTTTCTTCCAGCGCTTGCCATTTGTCGGACAAGTTGTTGTATTCCTCCCCGCAATTTTCACAAGATACTTTCATACCCTTTCGGTACAGTCGATCCGATCCGCTGAAATGCTCACAAGTCGGGCAAGCCTGTCGGACGGTGTGCCGTTCTTTGATTGCACTGCCCACATTCTTGATGCCCCGATCCATTAACTGGTTCTTTACAAATTCTAGCGATTCTTTCTGACGGTTCGTGCCGTGTACCAGTAAATAACTATCGAACATAGTCGCCGAAACCGGGTCGCTGTCGAACATGTCCAAATACATTAACGAAGAAAAGAAAGTTTTGTCGATTTCTTCGATCTCGTTGTCCTCGTCCGCATTTGCGATCAGTTCGTGCCGATAATCCAGCATTTCCAGATACACTTGTTCGATAACCTCGGAATTAAATTTACGCATTGTAATCATCCTTTCGATTTTAGTTTTTAATTAAATAACTCCTTTTTCCATTAAGCGAATTTTTGTGTGTTCGATTAAGTCCCGCTGTTTTGTTGTTCCTTCTACGCTCACATAGTCAGCGAATACATCCCCCGCATTCGGGTCATGATCGAATATTTCTAAATAAGTTAAGGCGGAAGAATAAATGGACTCAATTTCTGGTATTTCGTCGGCTTCCGCCCGTTTTCTTAGTGTTTCAAGTGCTTCCATCAGTTCCAATCTTGTAAGCTCTATGCGGATATCTTTGGTCATTTTAAACACCCTTTCGATTTTAGTTTGACGGGGCGAATGCCCCGCCTATTCTTTGTCCAGAAGAATTTGCGCCCCGTAACGGGTCATCTTGTAAGAAAAAGTTTCTCCGATAAGATGTCCTCCCGGTCTGCCGGACATTTCACGCTTTTTAGTGACGAAACCTTCCCGGTGCATTTCGTTCAGCACCTTTTGCGTGAATCGAATGTCCCCAGCAAAGGCGTCTGCTTCAGAGATTTGGCTGGCGTTCATCCTCCAAACTTTTCCGTCCTGCGTTAAATGTAGTGCGGCTTTTACTTGATAAAATGCTTCTTTATGTCTCATTTCGACCAATCCTTTCAAATTTTATAGTAAAGCGGATTCAGTTGTCAAAGATCAGCGGTGTCGTTTCGTCGACTGCCGCCCCGTGCGTCAAAGGCGAACCGTGTTAGAATACACACCTTATCTTAATTCTTATTATACGGTATCGTATATCGGATTGCAAGCGTTTTTAGAAAATAAATTAAATAATTTCATAAAAAAGTTGCCGCCCCATTTCGGGACGGCGGTAATACTTATCGATCCTTTAGGCGTCGAAAAACTTCGGCGTATTTTTCCATTAGTTCTTCGGCAATCCTTTCGAATTCTTCGTCACTTACTTTTTTTTTGGACAATCTTCACGGTCGCACGGTTTATCCCGCTTTTCTCCGCATTCTTTACATTTATCTGCCATCGTTTTCACCCCCTAGTTGCGATCTATCCGTTTGTGCTTATCTTTTTCGATTTTAGTTTTGATATCCTCCATCGTTTTCCCCACACCAGTCGATCCGAATCCGCCTGTCCCACGTTCGGATTCCGTTAATTCTTCGACCACTTCGAACCGGGCTTGTGGTACTTCGGATAAAACGCCTTGTGCTATACGATCCCCTTTGCGTATCATGTACGTTCCGTCGACAAACTCGGACTGCTGGCGTTCGACCGGACTGCCATCGATAGAATACGGATGTTTATCCGATGCCCCCAGATCGGGCGTTGTGTTATGTAACAGCACTTTAATTTCTCCCCGGTATCCCGAATCGATCGTCCCCGGACTGTTTGCGACCCGCAATGCCGTTTTAACAGACAGCCCGGATCGTGGACGGATTTGTACTTCGTATCCCTCCGGAATTTCCATCGATATTCCAATCGGAACAGCTTCGGTATGTTCCGGCAGGATCGACACGTCTTCGGTCGCATATAAATCGAAGCCCGCATCCCCCGGCTTTGCATATGTCGGAATGACAGCGTCTTCGGATAATCGTTTAATGCGTATCGGAACATCCCCGTTACCGCCCGTCACTGGCTCCGGTTTATGCCGGGGATTGTCGCCCCGGCTCAACAGATCAATAATAGCGGCGTGCGCTCGTTCCAACATATAGTAATACAGGTTGCGCATTTTATTCCTCCTTATGGACGACTTTACCTTCGATCCGATCGATCGTTTCCTGAATCTTGTCCGCAAACTCAGCGAACCAGCCCCGGTACGATGTTTTTAACTGATGAAAATGCACGTTATCTCGACCGGAAAAATGCATCATGAACAATTCAAAAGGCGTCATTCCGTTATACTTTTTCTGTTTGCGGTTGTCGTTTTGTCGGGTCGATCCGATCACAACGATTTTACAGCAATCATGCGGGCGGGTCAGTGCCGCTTGTAGTTCTCCGACATCCATCGATTGTGCTTCGTCGATGATAACGTACGCATTTTTCCAATTTATGCCCCGTGTAAATGATGTCGTTACTGTTACGATTTTTGGATCGTCCAGACGGTCATCCGCCCATCGTTCATATAACCCGGCTTGTACGCATTCCATCGCATCCATTAATGGTTGCATGTACGGCTGTTCCTTTTCTTCCAGACTACCCGGCAGATAGCCTTGTTCACGTACCGGCACGGCGTTCCGTACGTATATAATCCGGTCGTATTGCCCCATTTCTACCGCCCGTACTCCCGCCATGACCGCAAGCGTGGTTTTACCTGTACCCGTTGGACTGTCGGTGAACACGGACTGTACTTCGGATGGATCAGCGGACAACGATCGTACATACTCCCGCTGGTGTACGTCCGCATATACGTCATACCCCTTTGATGCGTACCATTTCCAGCCGATCGAATTGTCTTGATATTTTGTCGTCATATTATCGCCCCTATTCGTGATAATGTTTGCGTTATCGTGTCGGACATGCGCCGGATTCGCATCCATCGCCCAGATCAAAATCCTCTCCGGTTTCATATTTTTCTAGTGTTTTCGGATCAAATGTCGGCAGTTCTGCGATCAATTTTTCGTATTCCTGTTCGGAAATTTCTTCGTACGGTGCAAGCGCATATGATCCGCCGTCATGTGCAAGGAATGAAACAGCGACGAAATCGTTCCATTGATCGTACACACGCTGGCAAACGTCGTCCCATTCGTCCGGCTTAATGGATATCGTATTCGATGCGTTGTGTTCGGTGTAATGTTTCTGGATGTCGAAATATATGTCCAGTTGTTCCAGCGCCGATACATCGTTTTTGGTGATGGTTGCCGGTGATTTCTTCGGAAAGTCGATAACATATGTGCGGGCATTTTCCATTTGTTCATCGTGTGTTTCTCCCGGTGTGCCGACTTCTGGATGCACCGTAAACCCGGAATCTATCATCGCTTTAGCCAGTGGATCAGCCGCATTTATCCGGATTCGTCGGATGTAGTACGGTGCATGCGAAAAGTGCATCCCATTCGATACCCCGTTCGCAACTTGTGACAATGTTCCTTCGGGCTTTACGGTCGTTGCCATTAACGGCGATGGTATGCGTAATTGTTTGGCGTAATCGTCGGCGGTTTCCCGTGAGGTTTCTTTTAGTAGTTTTAGTTCTAGTTTACCCATTTTCGAAGCGCTCCCACGTTGCGCCGTCTTTTCGACAGCGTCTTGCCATCCCGTCAGGGACGTTCCCAGCAGTCGATCATGTTTCTGATTGTCGTCCCAGTTTTCCAGCTCCATATCGACCAGTGTCATTCGTAGCCCAGCCCGTGCGCTTAGTTCTTGCGCACGTAACAATTCCGTAAACATAATCGTCCCGTCGGATCGAACAAAGGCATCCACGTTCACCGTCGTTAGATTACACGTTTCTTTTGAACGTAATATAATTTCGGCGCACGGATTCAGACCGATCATAAACATTTCCTTTTCTAGTTGTTTACGTGTCGGATTTTTGATGCCCCGTGCCTGTAGCCGACGACGTGCCGCCTGTTCCAGATTAATAAATCCCGGTTCCCCTTCGGCTTCCATCATTGCAAAGATCAAATCCAGTTCTTTCATCGATGGTTTTTCGGTAAAGGCGATGCTGTTGTTTGACATCCTACGGTGATGTAATGGACGCACATTTTCGTCGTGTAATTTCATCCCCGCCAGCCAGTCCGCAATATCATCCAGTCCCAGCGATCGGGTCTTGTCGATTACCTTCTGATGTTTGTCCGCATCCCAGATACCATTAATCCCATACTTTGCGAACATGCTTTCATAATTTGTGGAATCCATTAGGAAAATTTCTGCTGTTCGACGAACGCCCCCGACTACGCAGTTATATCCGATCAGATTGCAGATGTCCATGATGTGTATCGGTCGCATTTTTACATATCCCGGCTTGACTTCTTCCGGCGGCTTTAACGATGGATCGATCGTGCCTTTGATTACCTTGTCGATGTTTTCGAACATTTCTTTTAATGGTTCATGCCCGGATGCCGTACCACCAAATGTCTTTAGCTTTGCCCCCTTTGGTCGGACATAATTGTAATTTATGCGTATTTCTTCGATGCGCTCGTACTCTGGCTTTGACAACAGATCGAAGTATTTTCGCAATGCTTCGACCCATCCTTCTTTACTGTCGCCGACGTAAATTTGCGCCGTGGTATCACCGAAAAATACCGTCGTTTCTGCTTCCTTTATGACGGGGTAATACTGTTCGTACGGATCGGATATTACGGACACATTCGATCGAACCGGCGGCATATTTTCCAGCGTTTCCGGCGTCGCTTTGATGCCAACCCCAACGCCCAACAGCAACAGATAAAATATTTCCGGAATGTCCTCCCATGTTTCCACGGATGTAAACGAACAATTAAAGTTTGACATCGGGAAATCATCCCCGACTTTCGTTTCTGCTCCGCCGACCCATAACGTCCGCCCACTTAGGAACTGTCGAAGATTAAACATATTGTCGAATAATTCCTCTGCTTCGGCACGCAATGCATCTGTGTCGCACACTTCCCCGATTTTTGTCAGGTGATCGTATTCCTTGCGGATATTAAATTCGACCGCCCGACGGCATGTTTCTTTCCACGTTTCCCGGCGCTGTTTGTCCGGCAGGTAACGGCTATACGTTCGATAGTATGTAAATTTCGATATTTCGTCGGCGTGATCTGGAAAATCGTCGTACTGTGATATAAAGTTGTCGGTTAAAAATTGCATTTCCTAGTCGTCCCCCTTTTCCATTCGATATACTCTGACCTTACACTCCATGTACTGTTTAAATGCTAGATCGGCTTTAACTCTTTCTTCTTCTGCCCGCTGTCTGTGGTACTCTGCATTTTTACGTGCGATCATGTGTTCAGCTTCGAACTTATCCACTAGTTTTTTATAAAATTCATATTCGGACAATAAAATCACCTCTTTCATATGTATAAACGAAAAAAGAAGACCGGCGTTACTTGCTCCGATCTTCTTCGTCACCATCCCAGATTTGTATTTCCATCCGCATTTCCTCGTCCGTCTGGCATTGATGTATATAGACGTGTCCATGCGTGATAGATTTGTCGTCTTTGTACGCTATTTTATTCAGGGCATCCGATGCGATCTTCAGATAGTTATCGAAATCACCCCGGATTTTTGTACGCACATAAACGTCGACTTGCATATGCAGTCCATACGATTCGAAATACGCTTCCGACTGATCCCGATATGCTTGTACGATTAGGCGTTCGTAATCTTGCGTTTTCTTCGGTGTAAACACGGTTCCATTTCGTGCCATGCGGGGGCGCTCCTTTGCTACCGGTCGCCCCATGACGATGATGTGCGTCTTCATTCTTTCACATCCCGGCGTTCCATCATATCGACATATGCTTCGTACATCGCATCTTTTTTCCAGTCGGGCGCACTTGATTTCCGAACCGCCCGGACTTCGTCCCGGATGATCGTCAGTTCTTCGTCTGTCAGTGATTGCGCAATAACAGATTTATAATCGTTAAATGTCCACTTCGTCAAATCCAGCGGCGGCGGGTCGGATGCTTCCACCTTGTCCATGATTCGACTTAGATACCCCAGCAGTCCATCCTTCATGCTTTGCGATATATGTATTTCGAACACACGCAAGTCCGGGGCTTTCTCGTATTCCTCCGGCGTCATCATCCATTTTTTCTTCGACAGATTTCCGTACACAATCAGAAATTTATCGACCCCGTACATAATGGAGTATGCGACGCACTGTTTGACGTGACTTTCTTCCGGCTCCCGCATTGAATAATCGCTTGTACGGGCAGATGTCGTTTGCTTCGATTTGATTTCCAATCCCATTCGTGTTCCGTCGGCATGTTCGATAATACCATCGCATGTACCGAATAAAGAAAAGGAATGTCCCCGATGCTCCACAAATTTTTGTACCTTTGCGAAGTCCTCCCACATCGGAAATCCTTCGTCGGTTCGTACTGGTCGGAATGGCGGTGATGTACCGACTTCGTTTTCCCAGTGCTTATCGATAAATAACAAGTCCCGCTGTAATACGTCCCCCCACGCTGTTCCGATCCGTGTCCAACGTCCTTGATGCGGTTGTCGATACTGCTTGTCTTTTTTGGACTTCCGGACTTTTTCGTATAACTCACGTGGACAAGAATTTACCGATGATGGCGAAAAGTAGGGGACGGAAAAGTCAGGCATCCATCCCCGTTCTAAAACTTCCGCATACTGCCGATGAATTTCCGCATCCAGCTTACTATCCCACATTTCCGGACGGCGATGCCATTCTTCTAACATCGACTTAAATTCATCGGCGTATGTTTGCGATTTCATGTACCGGGACATTATTCTTCCCCGCTGTTAGCTTCCGTTTCTGTTGTGGGGTCTATTATGAAAACGTGATGTACGGACAGCTTATTCAATAGATGGGTATAGTCGATCACGTCCCGGCTTTCATCGCCGGTCAATGTCCGATATATGTAGAAGTCCGCCAGCAGGAATGCGGTCATCACATCGTTTGGATTCATCTGCGCAACTTCGTCACCGATAAAGTGTTCGTTTTCCTTGTCGAATAACTTCGATATATGGCTGGCGATGGTTGCCGCCAGTTCTTCCCGTTCGTGCCTGTTTGGTTGTTTCATCTTTAGCCCTCCCCTAGTATTCCGTAATCTGTCGGACGTGCTTCGGATAAAACATCAATGGACGTTCGTCCGAATTCAGCAGATGATTTTCGAAATCCAGTTCCGGCATTTTCTCCGCCGCATATTCTTTCATCTTGAAAAAGATTTCTGCCGTCGCTTCCACATCGTTCATCGATCGATGATGTCCGTCTAAATCCACACCCCAGCGATCGACAACGTGTTTCAAATTTGCTTTTTCGTCTGGCTCGATCAGTCGGGACATTACACGGGTACAGATAAATTTCCGGAAATGATGCCCCGTTACTTCTGCGACAAATGCCATTTCGAACGGCGCATGATGGGCGATAAAATAATCGTCCCCCACGAAGTCGATTAGTTCTGCCAGCACGTCTGATTCTGCCGGTTGATCCACAAGATCGTCATCTGTGATGCCCGTCAGTTTCGTGATAAAGTCCGGCAATATGATGTCGCATTCACACATCGAATGGAAACGATCAACCTCGTTATGATTTTCATCGTATCGAATCGCCCCTACTTCGATCACAAATGCGTCTGAAGGTTCCAGCCCGGTTGTTTCAAAGTCGACGACCACATACATTATGCGTCCCCTTCTTTCTGCTCCGTCTTTTCTTCGGCTGGTTTGACCGGCTTTAACTTTGCGGCTGGATCGGGGGCGGCTTCCTGTTTTTGTTCCGGTTGTTCCGGTTGTTCCAGTTCATCAATTCGCTTTTTTAACTTTTTGGCTTTATCCGTTTCTTTTTTGGCAAGTTCTTTATACTTCAGGATGTTTCGTTCCGCATTTTGCAGTTCAATTTTTAATCGCTTCAGATAACGTTCTGACATTTATTCGTCCCCCTGTAGTTTAATTCTTGTGATCTTCAGTTCTTGCGCCAACTTATATTCGATCGCCGCACCCCTTGACTTGTCCCATCCGGGTATCAAATAGATCGCATCACATTCGACTAGTCTCGATATCGCATATCGCATATAATCTTCCCACGTCCAACCTTCGACGATCCCGATGTCGGTCGGATTGACAACGTCGTATCCCGCATCCAGCAGTCTTTCTTCGGCATCGTCAAATTTCTGTTTGTAATCGGGATCGGAATTGATTGCCCCGGCAATGTAAACGATCATTCCGATTGCCCCCTGTACATTGCTTCGTGTATTGCATCTAGCAAACTTTGTCTATCTGCAATCAAATCCCCCGCATACTCATTAACATCATAAAATTCAATTTCGATCAGATCATCTTTCGGATTATATTCGATTAAGATGTAATCCAAATCCGGGACAGCTTTACAAGACAATCGAACCGGTTCCGCTTTAGGGGGCGGCGGTTCTGGCTCGTCCGGAATATCCCAGTCTATTCGAATGCGTTCCGGATAGTCTTGCGCTTCCATACTGGCGATCGCCCGACGATATTCTTTGCGGCGCTGTAAACGCAAATCCGTCGCCCCTTCTTCCCGTATTGTCTGATTCAAAAAGTCCAGCAGTTCTTTTAAATCCGCTATCGAATATCCCACAATTTACGCCCCTTTCGATTCATGCTGTAATGCTTGCGCTGGGGTATCGTGTTCCGTTCCGTCGGATGCGATCCACTGGCGGCGATCACTCGACCAGTTTACGCCTTGCCCCCAGATATACTGCCCTTCGATGTCCACCTTCGCCGGTACGTCCAGTTCCACCGCATGCAACATAATTTGTTCAAACTCTGCGATGTGTTCCGGCGGAATATCCTCCGGCACATAACATCCGATTTCGTCATGCACCTGTAGTGCGATCGCATAGTCATCGCCTTTTGATTCGCACCATCTATCCAGATCGATCATCGTCTTTTTCGTCTGGATGGCGGCGCTTCCCTGAATGACGGAATTTTTTATCTGACGTTCCGCCCGTGTGCGCTTCCAGTGTTCCGGATCGGTGATATCTTTTACACGTCGTTTCCGTCCGTATAACATTTTGACGTGTCCATGCTTGCGGGCATACTTCAGCAGATCATCTTGCCATTGTTTGACGTTCGGATATTTACCGTAAAAGTCATCGATAAATTTTTGCGCTTCCAGTCGGCTTATGCCTAACTGCTCCCCCAGCGTTGTTGATCCCGTGCCATACATAACCGCAAGGATTCCCATCTTTAACATCTTCCGCACTTTTGAACCGTCCCCGCATTCTTCGATCGGCATATCGAAAATTTCGGATGCTGACTTCGCATACAAATCTTCCCCGTTCCGATACGCTTCGACCAGCGTTGGTTCTTGCGTAAAATGTGCAAGTAATCGTGGTTCCTGCTGGGAAAAGTCACCGCTTAACATNATCTTGCCGGACGGCGCACGAAACATTTTACGGGCGTTCTTCGGCTGGTTTTGTAAGTTTGGATTCTCGGACATTAATCGCCCTGTAACCGTGTTATCGTTCCCAAACTCCCCGTACAAAAATCCGTCCGTGTGAATACGGGTCGGAAGTTTTTCGATATACGTCCCGTAAAATTTCGTTTTGTCCCGATATTCCAGCAGATATGCGACCCCTTCATGATGGGATTTCAGCATGTGTAAAACGTTTTTATTTGTCGATCGGGATTTCTGCTTGTTCTTCGGAAGATGTTTATGCAGTTGCAAATCGTCGAACAACAATTCCGCCAGTTGTTTCGAACTGTTGAAATTGAATTCATCGTCCACTCCGAATGCCTTGCAGATGTTTATGCAGTTGCAAATCGTCGAACAACAATTCCGCCAGTTGTTTCGAACTGTTGAAATTGAATTCATCGTCCACACCGAATGCAGTCCGCATTTTATCGTTGATCTGCTCGATCTCGATCTTTAACTGTTCGCCGATCTTGCGGGCGTTTTCCATATCCATGACAAATCCAGCCCGTTCCATCTTGACGATGATTTCAGATATCGGCGCTTCAATCTGTAGATAATATTCGCCCAGTCCGACCCGTTCCAGATGATGCATTTGAAAATCGAATAGCTTGCATGTCAGTTCCCCGTCCTTTGCCGCATACGCAAGCGCAATCCCCAGATCGGACACTTTATGGAATCCGACTTTTCCAAACAGCTCCGTATACAATTTGGAGGGCATTCCCAGATATTTCGTCGCCAAATCTTTCAAGCGTTTGGATTGCTCGTTTTCATTTAAAACATGGCACGCCGTCTGTGTATCGAAATACAGATGACGGAATGCAACGCCCAGATTTTTCACCATATGGATATCGAACTTTCCATTGTGTGCGATCTTCTTGTATGCGATGTCTTCGAACAGAAAGCGTAATTTATCCGTTACCTGCTGGCGTGGTAACTGGGGCGAATCCGTTTCGTGATTTGTCGGAATATAATAATGCTCGTTGTTGTTATAATCGGACATTACAAAACCGACGATTTCGTCGTTACGGGTATCGACCCCGGTTGTTTCCACGTCGAAAACGATGTATTCGTTTTCCGATAACTTATCCAGCATCGCTCCGAAGGTGATCCAGTCCTGTACAAGATGATAATTGTCCGGGACTTCGTCTTTCATCCGCTGTAATTCTTTTTGCCGTTCCAGCTCCGCAACTTCCAGATCGTACAACTTTAATACTTCCGTTTTACTTAGCTGTTTCAATGCGCCCCGTTTATTGCGCATATCCTCCGGACGTCTGGCGACTTCCCCCGCTTCCAGATATTCCTCCACCTTGTTCACTTTATATAAATCTTTTTCCGTTAGCTTCATGCCCCGAATACGTTCGAATGCATCCGGCATCGATTCTCGTTCTGCTTGCGTCCGCTTTTGCGCATCATGCGCCCGTTGCCGCTTTTCTTCTGATTGCTTCGCTTTTGTGTCCTGCATCTTCTTTAGCATGCGCAATCCTCCTAGTATTTTCTGAACTTTGTGTCCAGCTTTTGCCATTTGGAAATCGAACGGGGGGTCGCCCAGTATTCGGACATCCCCCGACATTCGAACATATACACGTCCCCGTCCGGCAGAACTCCGATCATGTAATCGATTTCTGCTGGCGTGTACGGTCGACCGTCCGATCGACTTCCGTTTACGACGACAGCCCCATCCCGATCGTGTCGGATGCGTGCCGTCTTGATTTGNATTTGCTTCCAGTCCCGTGATGTCGGATCAGTTCCGGGCGGTTTGGCGATGATGTCGTAAACCTCCGCTTCCCGTACTTCCCCGACTTCCCAGCCGTTGGCGATCAGCGCTTGCACGGCGGTAATATGGGAATGGACGCCCCGTTTAATATGATGATGCGCCATCGTTTTTCGTACCTTCTTCGTTAAGATATCCCAGACGATAAGTCTTTTTCGGTTCATCCAATCGCTGATCGATTTCGGATGCATGCGGATTAATCCCGACTTGTACGGCAAATTCGACCTCTTTCCCGAAGGTTTTCCGCATACGTTGCGCAAATTTGTACACATCGTCCCCGACTTTTTCCAGTTCATCCGTTCGATGGATCATGATTTGCATTACGACTTGATTCGACATATGCCATCACCTACATATTGTCGATGTCGGAATCCGCATCATCGACCGGCGTTGTGTCCTCTTTCTGTGGTTTATCTTCGATCCCCAGACGTTCCAGATCGAAATCCTCGAATGATTTCATATCTTTGATTTCTCCGTCTTCGTCCCTAAAACTCAGGATCGTACCGAAGGAATCCGGATCGATGGTTTTCCCTTTCGTTGCTTCGAAATTTTCCATCTGCTTTTCCGTCAAATCTTCTTCCATATCCAGTACCGGCGACAGCGTAACCGTCGTGCTTGTGGATTCACCTGTCTTTTCTAGCTCGAATGCGATTTTATCCTTCCGCTTCGCATACTTATCGATGGCGGAAATAACATTGTCGCCCTGTTTTTTGGTGACATCGATGTAAAGCGGTTCTCCGGTATCCAGCGCAATAAACGCCATTAAGTACCGGGGCTTTGCCTTTAGACGGTATGCGATTCTATGTAATTCTTCGGCTTCCTTTTTGGCGTCTTTCTCGGACATTCCTTTTTCTTCCTTTAGGCGTTTAACCTCTCGGAAATAATCTTTGTACGCCATATCCGCCGCTTTACAATACAAGTCTTCGCCCACTCCGGCTTTATTCTTACACGGTGTCGTGTAAAAACGATTGTGATCGGAATGTGCATAATACATCGCATAATCTTCGTCCGAAGCCAGCCGAACCAGAACGGCTTCCCCTTTTCGTAACTTGAATAATTTTGCGCTTCCGCCCCCTTCGTCGTGTTCTTTTGCCGCCTTGCCTGTCTTGATAATATAGGACATTCAAAAACCCCCTTTAAGGTATTTGAAGCATCTAAGCTCCCGGAAATATTCGAACGCATTCGACTACTTTCGGGAACAAAAATACATGAAAAAACCGACGGACAGCGTCGGTATAAATAAAATGGGGTATCTGCCCATCGGCTTAATAACTATCCTTCATGTGTATAAACGAATTACAACGCCCTCCGTTACACGTAAGCTACGATGCCTTTCATCAGTCGGGCGTGTTCTTGTCGTGCGTCGTAAATGATCTGTTCCTGACGATGGATTTCGTCCCGTAATACCTGTAGTTCTGGGGCGTCCGATTGCACATACGTTCCGAACGTGGACACTATTTCTTGTAGCCGCTCGATCGTTTTCTTTGCTTGCGCTTCGGTACGGGCAAGCCGTGTTTTCCCATTCTCGGACGCTGTTCGGACGACTTCTTCCAATGGATGCCGGATGGATGCGTCGACGTGATGACGTGCATATATCGTAATGACCACGTCATCGTTCGGACTTAGAATAAATGCGATGCGCTGGTGTCCAAACAATCGCACTGGTTCGTTATTTTCCCCGTAGATCATACCGATAAATTGCGATTGTACAAGCTGATCTTTTATCCATTCGTCCGCTTCGTACTTCGGAATGCGGAAGTCATCTTCGGCGGCGCTCCGGGCATGAGCTGTAACCCGGATGCGCTTGTTTGTAAAATGCGTTCCTTTTTTGGAATCAAAGTAAATCATTACTTCCGCCCCCTAGTGACTGCCGTCGGAACAGTAAACGCATCTTTGTATTCTTGCCCGCCGTCGTAATATTTCGACAATTTATGGATGATGCGCATGCCTTTATTTTTATGACTGAATCCCAGTTCTTCGGCAATCTGTTCGTATGTCTTGTCTTGTAAAAATAGCTCCATAACCCGGATTTCTGTTTCCGTCGCTTTATCCATGATTTCTTGAATAATGTTTATTTGGACTTGCTTCGTTTCATCTGCGAAGTAATTATCGTGATGAATAACTTCGGAATCGTCGACGACTTTTGCTTCGGCGGTCTTTCCTTTTGTTGCCAGCGTGTCAAGAATAGTCTCGTCTGCGTGCCGTCCCATACGTTCGTTTGATTCTGTTTCGTAAATGCGGCGGTATTTTCTGTCGCCCACATCAATCATCTTGTTATTAACATTACGATTTAAAAAGTGGACGAACGGGGCGGCGCTCGGTGCGTGCGGGTCGTATTTTTCCAGCGAACGAACAAACGTAATATTTACCAGCCCTTGAAACTCGGAATAATCAGACGCATCATACAACTTTCGTGAGCATTTATATTTCTTGCCGTCAGACAGTTCTTCGTCCCAGTAAAGCTGATATGCCCTGTTTGCGTAATCCTCGTTACCGGTTGCTTTGTACAGAACGACAAGCCTTTGAATGCGGGATTTCACCTTTGTTTTTGTCATCATAATTAGTCATCCTTTCGTAATTAATAAAAATTTTTGGTTCGTTTCATGGGGATAGACGAACGGGAAAAATCTTGTTACATAAAAACCACCTCCGATTTGAAGTATTTTTTATACGATATCGTATATCGTTTACAAACGAATAGACGTGTCCCCTTGCTGGCGTAACTCGTATAAAATATCTTACGATATCGCATATCGAATACGTTAGAAAGAAAAATGCCCGCCATTTAATCTTGTTCGTTCTTGTTCGATTAAATGACGGACAACAAGGGAACACGCTTTGGTTACGTATAATATAGCAGTTCGCTCACAAAAACAGAATAGGGCTTAAGTTCTAATTGTCAGAATATTTACTCGTTTATATCACATAAGCGATATCGAATAAAAGCCGCTCTATAGGCGTCTAAGCGTTGTTTCAGTTTTGCATGAGTTTTGCACAATTTGTCGAACCTGTTCTGTATTGCGCACGTCGTTGATGTCCTTTACTTCTTCGGGTAACTCCCAGTCTTTTATCTGTACCGAATACCTTNNCATGTANCGAACAACTTTATCCCGCATTTCTGTCCCAGCGACNTCGTTATCCTTGCCGATGATTAACGTTCGNATCGGGGATTTTGCGATCAGCTCCGCACGGGATTCGCTGAAATACTTGTTACCGGTTGCAATCGCCGGGATGCCGCATGTTTGCAGATACAGCGCATCGATTTCCGCTTCCACCAGTACAGCCGTTTCCGACTTGTCCCGGTAGATATGACGCATTCCATATAAATGATGCGTGATGTATGCGCCCCGTGCGTCGTACCA